>Ga0181397_1000365_pt1 | contig 17172 bp, 36 predicted proteins | sample 20SPOviralmetaG_FD_130126 | JGI IMG/M metagenome (GOLD analysis project Ga0181397, IMG submission 130126) | Marine viral communities from the oligotrophic San Pedro Time Series (SPOT) site, San Pedro Channel, CA, USA - 20 SPOT_SRF_2011-02-23 | ecosystem: Environmental > Aquatic > Marine > Strait...
GCGTATAAAGATATAAAAACTTGGGCTGCTAAAGCCCCAGAAAATTCCATTGCTGTAAAATGGATAAAAGGACAAAAGAAATGAATAGAGAAGAAGTTAAAGCAAGAGATAAAATAGTATCTTCTTTTACAGCTAAGTGGAAGTATAGATACGATAAAGAGCAATATGGAATGGCTGATGCCTGGAAAATTATTTATTCTGAAGATTCAGAAGGTAAATTTGTAGGTGATTGTGAAGACTATGCATTATCTATTTTATATAGACTATGCGGTGAAAGCCATTTAAAAATGTGGTGGATGTTAATTACGCATCAAGCTGGTATTTGTTTGGTTGGTCCAAGCAAAAGTAAAGTATCACATGCAGTATTAAGATATAAAGGTGATTACGTTGATAATTGGACTAAGAAATTTGGTCCTAAATCTGCAATTGAAAAGAACCATACGTTTCATTGGTTGTGGGGTCACGGGTTTGCATATCAAACTGCAGTTAAAATGTTAATAAGTAAAGTGGTAAGAACAATTAAGGGATAATAATGCATAGCTTTTTGGAACACATTGAAGAAAGATTTGGTCTTTATGAAGGTCAACAGGTTCCTTTGGAGCAACCTATGATTGAGCTAGATGAAGAACAAGAGCTTAATAAGCCAAAAAGGTCTAGTGGTAAAAAGAAATATGTAGTGTATGTAAAAAACCCTAAAACGGGGAATGTAAAGAAAATCGAATTTGGAGACGAAAAAGGTGGTCTTACTTCTAAAATCAATGATCGCGAAGCAGCTAGAAATTTTGCATCACGACACAATTGCGATACTAAAACGGATAAACTCTCTCCAGGCTACTGGGCCTGTAGATTGCCAAAGTATGCAAAAGACTTGGGATTAAAGGGTGGTGGAAATTACTTTTGGTAAGCCGTACTGGGAAGACGGCCTAGTACGAGAATTCGATCTTCAAAAAGAAGATAGCGAATACGTATGGCATCGCGACGTAGAAGATAGAGAAATAGAAATTTTAGAGGGTGAAGGCTGGCAATTTCAATTACAAGATTGTTTACCTTGGCTTCTTAAAAAAGGTATGGTATTCAGAATTAAAAAAGAAGAATACCATAGGTTAATAAAGGGGGTTACCCCACTAAAATGTAGGATATGTAGATATGGCTAGTGCCGCTGAACAAAGATTAGAGCAAGCCGCAAGACTTGATCGGATCGAAGAAAAAATTGATAAGATGTCAGATGTAATTATTTCTTTAGCTCGTGCTGAAGAAAGGATATCTACTATGGCTGAATTTGGTAAACAACAAGGGGAACAGATATTAACTCTTATAAATAGAGTTGATAGGTTAGAAATACTTGTGCGTGAAAATGCACAAACTGTAAATGTAATTAATAAATTATTCTGGATAGTAATTGCGGCAGCAGCCACAGCTATCACGGGAATGCTTTTCATACAATAGGAGAACTAATATGAAACTTAAAGATGATAAAACTTTAAGCATTGCTGGCGCTGTTAGCGATGTACTTGAAGGCAAAGTAAAAAAAGAGGATGAATTCAAGCCTCACATGATGTATGATCCTGAAACAGGTAAAGGCTATAAAGCTGAAAAACCTGAAGATCATGAAAGAATGAAGAAGCTTGGCTATACACACGAAAAACCTGAGCAGGTTGACGAAGTGGAAGAGCCTAGAGCTAAAGGTGAAAAAGAATTCAAAGATAAGCACAAGATTAAAAAATCTGGTGAACTAAAAGGCGATGGTTCAATCGTTAAAGAAAGTGATGAAGAAGAAGATGAAGATGAAGTTGAAGAAGCTAAGTCAAAGTTTTCTAAATCACTTTTAAAGAAAGCTAGTGATATTGCCCTAAAAATGGGTGGTAATATGACTGGTGCAGTTAAGAAAATCGAGAAACTTAAAAAAGGTTTATCCGATGATCCTGAAATTAAAGCTGCGCTTCAACTAGCCAATGAAGAAGTTACTGAAGACGTAGTAGAAGAAGCTTATGGCATGAACAAAAAGAAAACTAAGATGCAGGAAGATAAAGAAAGATATCAAAAATTCTTTAAAGCTGCTCTTAAGAAGTTCGGCGTAACTTCACCTGGCGAACTTGAAGGTGAGAAGAAAAAAGAATTCTTTAACTATGTAGATAAAAACTACGAGGCTGATAACGAAGAAGACTAAATTATCTAATATAGATAATATATGATGAAAATATTTGACAAGCTAACTAGTAGAAATTTTAAACTCTTTGCCTCACAGCACTATAATAATCCAGAGTGTTGCGAGGTTGAAGAGTTTGAAGAAGATTTAACAAGGTTTAAGTATCTTAAAAGATTGCTTAGACGTTATGAACAATCTGGTGATTTACAAGAAAGGCTTATATTAAATCACATTATAATTTTGTATAATGTATTTGGTATCAAAGCTGCTAATAGAATGATGTGGTTTAAAATAGAACCTGAGCATTATTCTACGCTAAAAACATTTTTAGTATTCTTGAATTATTTACCAGAAGATTATAGGGTAGAAATACCTTTAGACGACAATGTAATAGAAAGACTTAGGAACATTTAATGGGTATAGTATCAAGGACAGCAGATTTATTTTACGCCTTTAGATTTCTAAAGTTGTTAGTTACACCGTGGGATAAAACAGAAGCCTACGAATTAGGTGTAATTGACGATAGCGGAAAGGTTATTAAAAAAGCTAAAGATCGTAAAACGCCACAAGAAAAATCGGCATATACGGTTTTTCATAGATTAGTATTTAATGTAAAAAGATTAATGTCTAAAGTTCCTGGTGGCAGCAGTAGATTGGCTTCTTATGCTGCAGCATTATTTTTAATTAAAGAAAATACAGATTTAAATGATGCTGAAATACGAGATGTTTTAGAACAAATATTTGATGATTTAGAAACTAATGTTGACTTATCAGAAAATGCTTCATGGTTTGAAAGAGACGGAAAACTTGCTCCTGGTTCATATACATTAACTCAAGAAATTGCTTCACCAACTACAGGTGAAATTATTGGTCATATAAATAATAAAGTAAAAGTATTAGACTTTACTGAAGCGTATGGTTCTATTTTTGGTTTAAACATATTTCAAGTAGAACACGTTTTGACTCAACAAAAAATACTTGTAACAAGTACGGATATAAAAAGATGAAAAAATTTAAAGACATGTGGGAAGATGCAGCAGCTAATTCCGTTAGCGGCGGTGGTGTTTCAATGCCATCTGACGCAGTAAAAAAGAAAAAGAAAAAAGACATTTATGACGGTAGAACAAAAGCCGGACGTAAATTTGTAGAAAGAATTCTTGCAAGAAGAAAGGCTGCTGAAAGTAAAAAAGAAGTTAAAGAAGATTATGCTCAAGACCTAGACCTTGCTCAAAAAAATATGGCAAGACTTGCAAAGCAAGAAAAGGGTCAAGACAAAAAAGATTATATGGCAGTAGCTCGAGCTCTTAATCAAGGCAATCTTGGGGCAGTTAAGAAAGTAATTAAAGGCATTTCAACACAAGAAATTCAGGCTGATATTCTAAATGTCCTTGTAGGTTATAATGACTTAATTGCTAAAATGTATCCTAAAGCAGTAGACAAGAATGGAAACCTAAAAAGTGGTATGAATATATCTAAGTTGATTAATTAATGAGATAATGATTATGAGTAAAATATTGATGAGTGTTATTATGGCAATGGGAGTAAGTGGATTATTTTATTACAACTTTTCAGTTGTTCCTATGAAGAACAAGATTGAAGAACAAGCTAAAGTTATTATAGCACAAGATCTTAGAGATCAAGAACAAAAAGCTACAATCGTGGCTATTCAAGGTAATTTGGAGAAGACAACACAAGCTCTTTCTGGATTACAGAGTAAAAATCAACAATACGAAATTCAAATGGCAGATTATCTGGATATATTCAGAAGACATAATCTGGCCAAACTGGCAAGCGCAAAACCAGGCCTGGTTGAAGTAGATGTAAATAATGGAACAAAGGAGGTATTTGATGCGATTGAAGCAGATAGTCAGCGTATTAGCTCTCTTAACGATTAGTGGTTGTTCATTACTTCAACAAGCTCCAAGAGAAGTTGAGATAATTACAAAACCAGTAAAGATTGATATTGTTCAACCGGTACTACCTAGACCAATAGATTTAAAAGAACCTAAATGGTATGTAGTTTCGGATACAAGAATTGTTAATCCGTGCGCAAAGGAATTTTATAATCCAAAACAGTATGATGATAAAGGTAATGAGAAATATACAAGACCTAAAATTGATCATCCTGATGGGTTGTTAAATGAAAAGGACAAAGTTATTAGAATATGTAAACTAGGCAAAGAGAATGATTGGCCTGAAGGTTATACATATTTAGATAGGTTTGTTGATGATATAAAGAAAAAACATGGTGGTGATATTGTATTTGTTGCCATGACTGTTGAAGACTATAAATTAATGTCTTATAATACCCAAGAGATTAAGCGGTATATTAACCAGTTGGGAGAGGTGATAGTTTATTATAGAAACGTGACGATAGGTGATGAAGATGCTGGAGCAGTGGAAATTAAAGTGGAGAACGAAGAAAATGAGTAGAATGAAAGATGATATGACGGTAATGGAAAGGGCTGAAATAGCAGCTAAACTTTCTGCAATTGCCTATATGAATCCTAAACCGGCGGAGACCGCATGTAAGAAATTAGGATTTGCATCCGGTAAAATTATTAGTAAGGATGGTGCAGAAGTATTAATTGCAAAAGATAGAAATGATTTATGGTTTGCGTTTAGGGGAACTGAACCTTCAAAGCTAAATGATGTAATGGCAGATTTAAAAGTCATTAAGAATACAGCAAAAGCTGGTGGTAAAGTTCATGGTGGATTCCAAGAAGAAGTAAACGATTTATGGATGGATATCGTTAAGGAATTAGAACATAATGACCAACTAAAAATCAGAAAAGATGTGTACATGACTGGTCACAGTCTTGGCGCTGCTATGGCGACTATTAGTGCAACAAGATATCAACCTGAAGAGTTGTTTACTTTTGGATCACCAAGAGTTGGTGGTAAGCACTTTATTAAAAACATTAAGTGTGATCACTATAGATTTATGAACAATAATGATATCGTATGTAGAATCCCACCCGCTTGGCTAGGATTTAGACATCACGGAGAAATGATTTACTTTAACAGATTTGGCGAAAAAGGTGTAAAGCCAACTTGGGCTGATATGCTTTATGGTGTTCTAAACTCTTGGAAAAGATTTAAATTCTTTGATGGAGTTGTAGATCACGGAATGCCTAATTATGTAAAAGCAATTAAAAAACTTGCTAAAAAGGAAAGCTAATGGATCCAGTTGGAGCGTGGAATAGTTTAACATATGTAGATGGTATAATGTTTACTATCTGGCTAGGTGTACTTTATTATGGTAAATGCTGGATAGACAACAAATTTAAGGACTAATTATGTACTTTTTACTAATATTAACACTAAAATCTATTCTTAGCTCTATCATAGGATCATCATTCTATAACTGGTTTCAAGGAACGACTGGAGGAATCTGGTTCCAGAAACAAGTTGATAGGTTCATGCAACACTTTGCTGAAAAGTATGATCTAGAATTAGCTAAGAAAGACGCTAAATTTAGAAAGCAGTATCCCCTGGCTGCTAAGAGATTAGATGATGTAGAAAAGAATTCACATCCTTGTAAGGAACTGCATGAATTCGAAGTATATCCAGAACTGATCTCAAGAATCGAAGAAATCGAAAGAAGACTTAAAATAAAACAAAAATAACCATGTACAAAACTTAGGTTTTGTGTTATAATATATACATTATTAATTAATTAACTGACTATGAATGACGGACAAAAACTTATGACAATGCACGTAACTAAGCGTGATGGTACAACACAGGACTTTGACTTAGATAAAGTGCACAAAGTCTTAGAATGGGCCACCGCAGATATTTCCGGAGTTTCGATATCGGAAATCGAAATAAAGGCTAATATACAACTGTATGACAAAATTCATGCTTATGATATTCATGAGCTATTAATAAAATCTGCTGCAGAACTTATTTCTGAGCATACACCTAATTATCAATTTGTTGCTGCAAGGCTAGTATCTTATAAGCTTCGAAAAGAAGTATATGGTGATTATCAACCATGGTCACTACGACAAATTATTATTGAAAACGTTTCAAAGAATGTTTATGATGGTGGAATCATGAAGTCTTATACTTCAGATGAAATCGATGAACTAGATGCCTATATTAAACATGATAGAGATGATACATTTACCTATGCTGGTATGGAACAGTTTAGAGGTAAGTATCTAGTACAAGATCGTAGAACTAAAGAATGCTACGAAACACCTCAAGTATTATACATGATGATTGCAGCTACATTGTTTTCTAAATATTCAAAAGAAAAGCGTATGAAATACGTTAAGGACTATTATGATGCGATTTCTCAATTCTATATATCGTTACCTACTCCGATCATGGCTGGAGTTCGTACACCAACGAGACAGTTTTCATCTTGCGTACTTATTGAATCTGGGGATAGCCTTGACTCTATTAATTCTACTGCTACTTCTATTGTCAAGTACATAAGTAAAAAAGCAGGTATTGGTATTGGCGCAGGATCTATCAGAGCAGAAGGTGCACGTGTAGGTGATGGATCAGTAGTACATACTGGACTCATTCCATTTTTAAAGTATTTTCAAGCTGCAGTAAAGTCATGCTCGCAAGGCGGAGTACGTGGCGGAGCAGCAACTGTATATTTACCAATATGGCATTATGAATTTGAAGATCTTGTTGTTCTAAAAAACAATAAAGGTATTGAAGAGAATCGAGTCCGTCACATGGATTACGCGTTCCAGCTAAATAAATTAATGTATGAAAGACTACTTACTGGTGGTAATATAACTTTCTTTGATCCTAATGATGTCCCAGGGTTATATGAGTCTTTCTTTGATAATCAAGTAAAATTTAAAGAATTATATGAGAAGTATGAAAGAGCATACTCAGTACGTAAAAAGACACTACCCGCTGCAGACGTATTTTCACAATTAATGCAGCAAAGGAAAGATACGGGTAGAATCTATATTATGAATGTAGATCACGCAAATGATCATGGAGCTTTCGATGCTAAAAAAGCACCGATTCGTATGAGTAACTTATGTTGTGAAATTGATCTACCTACTGAACCTTTGTCAGATAATCCAGACGAAGGTGAGATTTCTTTATGTACATTATCAGCAATCAATTGGGGTCTAATTAACGAAACAAAAGATTTCGAAAAATATTGTGATCTCTCTGTAAGGGCACTGGATGAATTACTTGACTATCAGTCATATCCAGTTGAAGCAGCAAAGCGTGGTACAATGAACCGAAGACCGCTTGGTATTGGTATTATTAACCTAGCTTATTTCCTAGCTAAACGTGGCTTGAAATATAACGAAGAATCTTTTGAATTGATAGACGAGTACGCAGAAGCGTGGTCATATTACTTAATTAAGGCTTCACAGCGCTTGGCTGAAGAAAAAGGTGAAATAAATTTAAAAAATCACACAAAATATGCCGGTGGAGTTCTCCCAATTGATACATATAAACGAGAGCTAGATAATTTAATAGAGCATAAAGAAAGACTACCGTGGAACGAACTTAGAACAAAGCTCCAAGAAACGGGAACTCGTAATTCTACTCTGATGGCATTAATGCCTGCTGAAACAAGCGCTCAAATTTCTAATAGCACGAACGGTATTGAACCTCCTCGAGCATTAGTTAGTTACAAACAAAGTAAAGATGGAGTTATGGCTCAGGTTGTTCCTGGCTATCACCATCTAAAAAACAAATATGATCTTCTGTGGGATCAAAAATCTCCAGATGGATATTTGAAAATTTGTGGTATCTTACAGAAATACATTGATCAAGGGATCAGCGTAAATACCTCTTATAATCCTGAGCATTATGAGGATAATAAGATTCCAATGTCTGTAATGTTAACCGATCTAGTAACAGCTTACAAATACGGTCTAAAGCAACTTTACTATTTCAACACCTTCGACGGTGCTGGAGAAATGACCGACGGAGAAACGCATCACGCATATGACGGAGAAAGAGCAAATTGGTATGGCCAAGCTGACTTTGACGACGAAGAAGATTGCGAGAGCTGCGTAATTTGAAAAAGAAAGAACGAATACCTCTAAGTGGCGGAGATGAATGGGATGCTCTAAGTAAAAAGTCCCGTAAGTTTTACGGCTGGGGTAGGGGAACACTTAAAAAAATTAAACGAAGATATAATAAACGATTTAGACAAAAAGGAAAATTAAATGGCAGTATTGAAGAAGAATAGAAAGCAGCACCTACTAAAGAATATGTTCCTAGATGAAGCTGTTGATATTCAAAGATATGATGAAGTAAAATATCCTCAGATGGATAAAATCACAGATAAACAACTTGGCTTCTTTTGGAGACCTGAAGAAGTTGACGTTTCAAAAGACAAAAAAGATTTCAATGCTCTTACTGAAAATGAACAACACATTTTTACAAGCAATCTAAAAAGGCAAATTCTACTTGATAGTGTTCAAGGCCGTGCGCCAAACCTGGCATTTCTTCCTATTGTATCTTTACCTGAAGTAGAGAACTGGATTGAGACCTGGTCATTTTCTGAAACTATTCATAGTAGATCATACACACATATCATTCGTAATATTTATCCAGATCCATCTTTTGTATTTGATGACCTACTATCACAGAAAAATATTATGGATTGCGGTGAATCAATCGCAAAATATTATGACGATCTTATCACGTGTAATAATGGTCCTACAAATAAAATGGATCATAAAAGAGCAATATGGATGGCCATGATGAGTGCTAATGCGCTTGAAGGTGTTAGATTCTATGTGTCCTTTGCTTGCTCATGGGCATTTGCTGAACTTAAGAAAATGGAAGGTAACGCAAAAATTATTAAACTAATTGCTCGTGACGAAAATGTTCATCTTGCATCAACAACCACTATGCTAAAGCTTCTAAAGAAAGAAGATAAAGATTTTGAAAAGATTGCAAAAGAGCTTGAGCCTGAATCTATTAAGCTATATGAAGAAGTAATTAATCAGGAAAAAGATTGGGCTAAATATTTGTTTAAGAACGGATCAATGATTGGACTAAACGAGAAGATTCTTTCTGATTATATTGAATGGATCGGCTGTAAAAGAATGCGCGCAATCGGACTACCTTGTCCATACGTTGTTCCGCAAGCAAATCCATTACCATGGACAGAAAAATGGATCGGTGGCGGTAACGTTCAAGTTGCTCCACAAGAAACAGAGATTAGTTCATATGTAATTGGCGGAGTAAAGCAAGATATAGATAGTAATGCATTAGCGGGACTGAGTTTATAATGCCACAACAATTAGAATTAAGATTTGATATCCCAAGAGATGCAACTCCTGAAGAACAAAAGAGTTGGATTAATGGTGAATTAAAATATTGGGCTGATGTGCAGGGTAAACTAATTATTGGCATATCGATATTACAAGTAAGTCTATTAGGATTTATGTTGGGTTGTATGTATATTATAGGAGAAACATTAAAGTGAATATAGTAATTTATGGAAAAGAGCCATGCCCATTTTGTGTTATGGCTAAAAATTTGTGTGAGCAAAAAGGTTTAGAGTATAGTTATAAACATTATGGTGTAGACTTTGATAGAGATCAAATGTTAGAGACGTTTCCGACAGCTCGGACATTTCCTCAAATAATTGTTGACGGTGAAAAAATTGGTGGGTACGATAATTTAAAACAACTACTAGGATAAAACATGAAACGATCAATAGTCAATTGTGAGTATTGTTATAATAAAACTATAATAGAGCACGAAGACGATGAGATCGTAACAACTTGTCCACTGTGTGGTGAAAAACAGGATGAAGAGCTAGACGAACTAGACTTTAACGAGTGATATGACATGGCATTACGAAGGCATAATATGGCAGCCTCCAGAGGACTTCAGTCCAGAAGACGCATACGGTTTTGTTTATCTGATAACGAATCGAGCGACAGGAAGGAAATACATTGGAAAAAAGTTTTTCTGGAATCAGAGAATGCTACCAAAGACAAAGACCAGAAAGAGACGTAAAAAAGTTCTGGTTGAATCAGATTGGAGAACCTACTACGGTTCAAATAACCATCTAAACGAAGACGTAGAGAGACAAGGTGCAGAAATGTTCCATAGGGAAATATTGCACATGTGTAAAACTAAGGGTGAATGTTCTTACCTAGAAGCAAAGGAACAGTTTGACAGGGAAGTGCTTTTAACGGATGATTACTATAACGGTATTATTCAGATTAGGCTTGGCGGAAATGCCGTAAAAAATATTAAATAAGGATTATTATGTTAGAAACTATTTGTGAAGTGATGAAGCATTCCTATGATAAAGGAATGATTAGTACGAGAGACGGAAACGTATCTCTCAGACATGCAGACAGAGATCATTTTTATGTGACTCCGTCCGGTATCAGAAAACCAGTAATTGGTTATGATATGTTTAAAAAATTAAAGGCCGATAATTGTGATGATATGTATTTTACAGATATTGCAAGCGGGTTAAAGCCAACTGGAGAATTGCCGCTTCATTGGGGATTACAAAAAAACATTCCAACAGATACAAGGATTGTATTACACACGCATCCAACATATATTGTTGCTGCGATGCATGCCGGAATTGAACTCAATGAACTAGCCAATTTATTTCCGGAACTAGGAAGATATAGTAAAGTAGCTACTAATGTTCCAGATGTTCCACCTATTAGTCAAGAATTAGCTAATGAATGTTTTGATAGATTAGGTCTACAAGAGGATGGTAGCTGTTATTTTGATATCATTGGAATTAAAGGTCATGGAGTTGTTGCTATTGATGAAACTCCATGGAGAGCGTTTGAACATATAGAGAGATTAGATCATATATGCAAAATAGTTTTAGCGTCAGGAAATTATTAAAAATAACTGTGTACAATTGTTGAAAGTCGTGTTATAATATATACATATGAAGGATAATATAATACAATTCCCTATCAAGAAGCGTCTACGAGAAGTAGAAGAAGAACGTGACTTGGAAGAAATGGAACGAGAGTTTTTTGTAGAAGAATGTACAGAAACAGCACAGGTTATATTACTAATGATTGAAGAGTTATTGTCAGAAGATCATAGCTCGTTTAATGATATTGATTTTAGAGATAAACTGTTACCAGAATCACGTGATATGTTTGTCGTCGTAAATATGATATCATCAATGCTTTTACGATATGGGGGAGTTCATCATTTTTTACATGAATACCTTGATGTCATTTATGAAAAAATAATGGAAACACACGAATGATTTTACTTGATTATAGTCAGATTGCACTAAGCAATATTATAGTGCAAAAGCTGAATGATGAAAATATGATTAGACATATGATACTCAATAGTATTAGAATGTATAATAAGAAGTATAGAGATGAATATGGGCAAATGGTGATTTGCGTCGATGGTATGAACACATGGCGTAAAGATTATTTTCCTTTATATAAGGCTCATAGAAAAAAGAATAGAGACGAATCATCTCAAGACTGGAACGAGATCTTTAGGATTTTAAATTTGGTTAGAGAAGAAATTAGAGAAAACCTGCCATATAAGGTTATTCATTTAGAAGGTTGCGAGGCCGATGATGTTATCGGAACTCTTGCACTTCAGACTCAAGAATTTGGTCAACACGAACCAGTCATGATTGTGTCTTCAGATAAAGACTTTATTCAATTACAAAAATTTAACAACGTAAAACAATACTCACCTATTCAAAAGAAAATGGTCACTGATCCAAATCCTAGAACATATTGCTTTGAGCACATATGTAAAGGAGATAAAGGTGACGGAATTCCAAATGTATTATCTCCAGACAATGCGATCATGGATGAGATACGTCAATCACCAATGACAAAGAAAAAGATTTCTCATTGGGCAGAAAACATCGACAGACTAAAAGAAGTTATGAGTCATGAAGAGTACAGAAATTATCAAAGGAATAAAACACTCATCGACCTAACTGAGATACCAGAACCTATTCAAAATAAAGTTATAAATACTTTTAATGAACAGAAAGTACCTATGAAAATGAAGGTGCTAAATTATTTAATTAAAAAAAGATGCAATCTATTGATTGAATGTGTGGAGGAATTTTATAATGGCTAAACCATTAATATCAGAAGTATTAGCTACGGCTAACAAACTAGGATCCAAAGATAAAAGGGTCACATATCTACAAGAGCAGGACTGTACTGCTCTAAGGGACATTTTGCGTATTGGATTAGACGATGCGATAACACTAGCCCTACCTGAAGGCGTTCCGCCTTTTAAAAAATTTAATGTAGAAGGTAAAGCAGAACCAAAAGAACTTAGGTTTGAATATCCAAAGTTTAGAAACTTTGTAAAGGCTGCTTCACCAAATCTAAATCAATTTAAAAGAGAAACGGTCTTTATTGATCTACTCGAATCTATTCACCCGGACGATGCTCAGCTTTTTTGTGACGCCAAAGATAAAAATCTTAAGTACAAATATATCACAAAGACGTTAATCAAAGCCGCATTTCCAAATTTGATTAAAAAATAGGAGACGCTTTACGATACACTCTATATCATGATAGTTTTTTCAATTCACTTAACCCGGAGATTGCTTATGAGTTATATTCAGATTGAACGCCTAAAGAAAGACAGAAATGAGGCATTATACTATCAACGAAAATTATTAAAAAAAGGAAAGGATGTGCTAGCTTACAAAATGGAAAAAAAGATTGCGCATTTAAATCATTTCCTAGATGATATGGAGGCAATACAAAAGTTACAATGAGCAATGACCCCTCAGAAATGAGGGGTTTACTTTTTGCAAAAAGTGTGGTATAATATACATTATGAATATATTTGTTTTAAATGATGATCCAGTAATTGCAGCTCAACTTCAATGCGACAAACATGTCGTAAAAATGATTGTTGAATCTGCGCAAATGTTATCAACAGTACATCGTATGCTAGATGGTGTTATGGAACGTAGACCCTCAAAATCCGGATCTATGTTGCAATACTTTTATCTAGATGATGATAGAGAAGATGTACTATATAAAGCTTGTCACTATAATCATCCATCTACAGTATGGACACGTGAAAGCTGTTGTAATTATAGTTGGCATTATGAGCATTTTATTGCATTATGCGATGAATACACTTATAGATATGATAAGGTACATAGTACAGATACGAAACTAAGAAAAATTCTTAAGACATTACCAAACAATATTAATAGATCGGCTGGTAGAACTGCATTTAAATTAGCAATGAGTTCTAATCCAGAATGTATAGTTCATGGTTTGGGTGGAACTGACGCAGTAAAATCGTATCAAAACTTTTACCAAACAAAACAAGATAGGTTCAAAATGGTTTGGACCAAACGTAAACAACCGGAGTGGTTTAATGCCATTGTATGATTTTGAAAATTTAAAAACTGGTGAAGTAGAGACTAAAATGATGTCGATCGCTGATATGCAGGAATATGTAAAAGATCCAAACATCAGACAAGTTATTGGTGCACCAAATGTTATTGGTGAGACACTAGGAAGTGTTGCACGTAAAGCCGGCGACGGTTGGAAAGAAGTACAGGATAAAATTAAAAAAGGTTTACCGCCAAGATTAAGGGACAATATTAATACAAAATGAATAAGAGACCTTCTCGTTTACGACTCGAGCATTTACAAAAACTAGAACCATTAACAGTACATCAAAAATTAGCTTTTGATTCTTTTGCTTCAGGAAATCATTTATGTTTAGATGGTTCAGCAGGAACTGGTAAAACATTTATTTCGCTTTATCTTGCATTAGAAGCAGTACTTAATAAAGATTATGAAAAAGTAGTTATTGTACGTTCAGCTGTTCCTACAAGAGACATGGGATTTTTACCAGGAACTCAAGAGGAAAAAGAAGATGCGTATACTGCTCCATATAAAGCTATTATTAATGATCTATTTGAAGATCAAGACGCATGGGGCAAACTTATCAATAGTAAGAATATTGAATTTTTGACTACATCATTTATACGTGGATTAACAATTAAAAATGCAATTGTTATTGTTGATGAATCACAAAACTGTAATTACCATGAACTTTGTTCAGTCATTACAAGATTAGGTGAGGATTGCAGATTTATAATGTCAGGCGATTATTATCAATCTGACTTTACGCGTAAAGGTGATCAAGATGGTATTAAGGAATTTATTAATATCATTAAGCACATGAACTCTTTTGACCATATTGAATTTAGATGGGAAGATATCGTTAGAAGTGGTTTTGTAAGAGATTTTATTATGACAAAGGAATTATATGAAGATGGGAAACTTTAAACATGAACCAATTGATCTCGGGTATACTGACATGGTGGCAAACACTACTGATACTGGGAGAAAGTATTCCGCCCCTAATGGTGTTAAGTATCCTTCTATTACTACAGTACTTTCAATCTTAAGTGAAGATGCTATACGAGAATGGAGAGCAAGAGTTGGTGAAGAAGAAGCAAACAGAGTTTCTCATAGAGCATCAACACGTGGTACAGCTGTTCACGAAGTATTAGAAAGATATGTTGATAATGAAGAAGACTATTACAAAGACGCTAATCTTGTAGTTAAGTCAAACTTCATGGAAGTAAAAGAAATTCTTGATAAAAATCTTGCAAAGGTTTATGCGCAAGAAGCTCCACTTTATTCTGAGCATTTAGGTGTGGCAGGAAGAGTTGATTGCGTTGGTGTGTGGAACGGTAAAAATTCTATTATCGATTATAAAACATCAGCTAAACCAAAGAAGAAAAGTTATTGCGAAAATTACTTTATTCAAGAAACCGCATACGCTATTATGTGGGAAGAAAGAACTGGTATGCCAATTACCCAATTGGTAACCTTAATAGCAGGAGATCAAGGAGCTCAGGTTTTTATTGAGCACCGAGATAATTGGAGCAAGAAGTTGTTAGAAACAATTGCTGAATATAAACGAAGAAAATTATTTGGGAGATAATATGTTAAGTGTAGGAGAAAAATTTCCCCCATTTGTTCTGAATGGTGTGGATGAAAATAACGAATTTGTGCAGGTAAGTGTAGATGAAGCTTATATGCCATTAAAAAAAGACTGGAGTGTAATCTACTTTTATCCAAAAGATTTTACGTTCATTTGTCCGACAGAAATTGCCGCTATGGATATGTTAGTTGATGAAGCTAATGTTGTTGGCATTAGCGGAGATAATGAATTTTGTAAATTGGCATGGAAAAAGGATAATCAATTGATTCAAGATATTAGACATTCTTTGGCTGCTGATTGCGGATTAGGATTATCGCACGAACTTGGTATTGTTGATGATGAAAATGGTGTTTGTTATAGAGCAACATTTATTATCGATAAAGATAGAGTTATTCAACATGCATCAGTAAATGCATTAGATACAGGTAGAAATGCACTTGAAGTTCAAAGAACATTACATGCATTGCAAGCCGGTGGACTTACCGGTTGTGCTTGGAATCCAGGCGAGGAATTTGTAGGATGAACTATTTATTAGAAGCTTTAGTAGCTAGACTAAAAGGTGAGATTGAAGTAGCAAAGGCTAACGTTATGGTGTACACAAGAAATGCCGCAGGTATTGGTGAACACCCTGATGTAGTAGAAGCTATTGAAACACAGATTGCAAAGATTGCAGAAGCAGAAGATAAGCTAGAAGTAATTCATAAGCATTTTACTTAAAATAATTGCAAAAAAGTGTGTACAAATCCTTTATTGTGTGTTATAATAGCACTATAAATTGATAAAGGAGTTATTATGGAAAATAAAATTGTGGGAAGGCCGGTGCAAAATCCTGTATTGGCTGTAATTGAAATCCCGCTAAACAGTAAAGAGCTAGTAAATCTAGCCATCTCAAAAGAGGATAATGCGTGGGATATACTCTGCGAAAAGCTTAAGGATCAAGGTTTTATGGATCCTAGAGGTAATATGCACATTGACTACTTAGTAATTGATGGAGCAAGGAGGGTATTTCACTAATGAAAAGCGATATGAAAGATAACATAATTTTAGTAGATTGCGACGGAGTATTGTGTGACTGGGAATATTCATTCACTCAATATATGAACCATAAAGGTTTTCCAACACATGAAGCTTCACAATATAATGTTGCCAAAAGGTTCAATCTAGTTCCTGAAGCTGGTAAAAAGTTTGTTGCTGAGTTTAATGATTCAGCTGCTATTGCGTTCTTACCTCCTCTCAGAGATGCGGTATACTATATGAAAAGACTAAACATGTTGCATGGATATAAGTTCCATTGTATTACATCTTTGTCTACAAATAGGTATGCACAAAAATTAAGAATTCAAAACCTAGAATTGTTGTTTGGTAAGGAAATATGGGATGACTTTATATTCCTACCTTGCGGTGCTGACAAAGACGAAGAGCTTAAAAAGTACGAAGGAACTGGTTGTTATTGGATTGAAGATAAGCCAGTGAACGCAGAAACTGGAGCTAAGTTTGGATTAGATCCGATTATAGTTGCTCATGATCATAATGCATTTTATGAAGGAGAAATTCCAAGATTTTGGAAATGGAAGCATATATATAACCATATAACTGGAGAAATATAATGCCCTTAAAATTTAAAGAGAGTCAAAAAGACCGGAAAGGAAATGTACAAAACTTTTACATGAAATCTACTCCGTTAGAAGAGTTAAAAGCTGCATTGGAGAATAATAATACTCCAAAGAAAAAGAAACAAAAAATTCGTAATGAATTAGTTAAACGTGGCCATGGGTAAATGGTGGAGAATATGGGCTAAAAGCCTAGGTGAAAAGGTCGGAGAGACCGACAAGCAAGCAAATACTATTGCAGTTATACGCACAATATGGTGGTTTACACATATGTTGACTTGTTTGTTTATTATTTTAAATGCCATAGCTAATCATGGCTGGGCATTAATTGGACTATGAAAGTAAATATTAACGTTGAGATTGATACAGAGAATAAAACTGATATTTCAACAATAGAAGAATTGATAGAACTTATCAAAAAGATAAAGCAACAATCAGAAGAGGAATGATCGTTTTGGCTTTTTTACTTGTATAAATAACAGTAAA
>Ga0181397_1000366_pt1 | contig 17153 bp, 21 predicted proteins | sample 20SPOviralmetaG_FD_130126 | JGI IMG/M metagenome (GOLD analysis project Ga0181397, IMG submission 130126) | Marine viral communities from the oligotrophic San Pedro Time Series (SPOT) site, San Pedro Channel, CA, USA - 20 SPOT_SRF_2011-02-23 | ecosystem: Environmental > Aquatic > Marine > Strait...
AGTTCCTAAATCTGTTCTATGGAAACCTATTATTATAGAACCATCTAAATGGTTTGATGTAAACCCAGCAGATGTAGTTAGAAAGATTAGAACTTTTCATAAGAAAAGAAAACTAATACAAAAGAAAGCTGCTCGTTTAGGTAAAAAAAATAGAAGAGAGTTTTCGTTAAAAGCTATGGCGGATAAATTCAATCAGATAATTAATGATTTGTTAAAAGAGATACCACAATCTATTGGATTAACTCTCCCAAAACTTAAAAAAGTAAATGGTAATGAGCAGAAATTAGGAAAAATAAAATTACCGAAATTAAAACAGGTGACATAATGGATGATTTTATGTTAAGAGTACAATGCCCATTAGATTCTTGTATTGATATAGAGGAGTCAATGATGTTATTAGGTGATACTGAACAAAATATGCAATGTTTATCATGTGGATTTGCTTCAAATAACGACATGAAGACTCATATTAAACCATTTCCTAAAGACTTCAAAGACATATGTATTGAAACAAATAAGGGTAGATATTGGGCACCATCAGTATTTACTACTAAAAATTATCAAGTAGTTCCGATGGTAAAAGATAAAGAGTTAAAGTGGAGAATATTTGCTCATCAAGATCCTAGTACAGAAGCAGTAGTTCCTAACTTTACAGACGCTTACAAAATGGTAGAAAAATTGGAGAAAGTTCTTGGCGAATCGATACAACAACAAGCGGATAGTTAAATCTATCCAAACAATAGGTGTCGGTAGGTTACTACCTGGTATGATACTTACCTTTAATTATTCTGAAAAAGGTGTTAAGGATCCTAGACCTATCTTACTTTATTTAAATACTAATAAAGAAACTAAAAATATAGAGGGGTTAAATATGAACTACCTCAATGCGACTAAGATGAAAAAGTTATTTACTGTTGCTGATTTTAAGAAAACAGAATTAGACGAGGTAGAAAATTTAATTAGTTTAAAAGAAAGTTATTTTAGAATACAAATTGCTAATCCAAAGAAAAGAAGTGCTATGACACCCAAAAGATTTTATAGTGATGTTATATCAGGTGATAAATATTTTAAGGAAGCGTATAGGTCATATAAACTTACTAAGTTGACTTCACTAAAGGTTACCCAAATAAACATGGAGTTTATCCAGTGAAAATTAGTTATTCTATCTTGGTTCATAACGAAGATAAAACTCTTGAAAAGTTACTACAGACTTTATTATCATATAAACAACCTCAAGATGAGATTGTGGTTCTTGATGACTATTCTGATAATGAAAAGACGAAAGCTATATTAGATTATTATCACTCTACGAATGATATAAAGTTAGAACAGAGAAATTTATTAAAAGACTTTGCTAGTCAAAAGAATTATCTTAAGGGTATGTGTACTGGTGATTATAGTTTTAATTTAGATGCGGATGAAATGATATCTCATTGGTTCATGAAAGATATACATGAGATACTTGAGGGTAACGAGGTTGATTTGATTTATGTCCCAAGAATAAATACAGTAGATGGTATAACAGAACAACATTGTAGAATGTATGGATACACGATGAATGAAAAGGGATGGATAAACTATCCTGATTGGCAAGGTCGTATATTTCGTAACAGACCTAACATCCGTTGGGAAAAACCTGTACATGAGCAACTAATAGGTTTTCAGACATATGCTCATTTACCACAAGAACAAAAGTATTCTATTACCCATCCTAAAACGATAGAAAGACAAGTAGAACAAAACAGATTTTATAATGAAGAAATAAGTGGAAGGTTATAAATGTCAGATGTAACGGTTATATTAAATGGTTATAAAAGAAAAAATCAATTAAATGAACAATTAGATGCTATAAGAAATCAAACAGTAGATGTTGATAATGTAATGTTGTGGTACAATCAACCAGGTGATGATGAGATGGTTAATTATGACATTATGTCTGAAATACCTACAGCATTTTCTAATGTGAATTTAGGTGTTTGGGCTAGGTTTGCTTATGCTTTTAATGCTCAGACAAAATATGTTTGTGTATTTGATGATGATACGATACCTGGTAAAAAATGGATAGAAAATTGTTTAGAAACTATAAAAACACATCGAGGCTTATTAGGTACAGTTGGATTATTATATACTATGCCAATGCCAGCAGGACCAAATAGTTCTTATTACGAACATTATGTTAGGTTTGGTTGGAATCATAATAATACAAGAGTACAGGAAGTTGATTTAGTTGGACACTCTTGGTTTTTTGAAAGAGAATGGTTAAGTGCTATGTGGAGAGAATTACCAAATCCAGAATACACTACATGTGGTGAAGACATGCACTTTTCGTATATGATACAAAAATATTTAGGATTGAAAACATATGTACCATCACACCCAGCTACTGATAGAGAAATGTGGGGTAGTTTAAAGGGAAGTGAGTATGGTGGAGTTCATTCATTATGGACAGAAGGTCCAAGTAATCAAAGAGAACTAGTTGGTAGATTTTTCAATGAACAGAGAAATAAAGGATGGAAATTAGTAAATGATAGGTAAGTTATTAATATGTTATGGTACTAGACCAGAGTGGATAAAGGTCAAACCCATAATAAATAAATTAAAAGATACCGATATACAATATAAAACTTTATTTACTGGTCAACATAAAGACTTAGTTAAAGAAAATGCTGATTATATGTTACCTGGTATAGAAGATAGTGGTAATAATAGACTTGATACTATAGTTACAGAAATATTGTTTTCAGTTGGTGATATCATAGACAATTATGATTATGTTTTAGTACAAGGAGACACTACTTCTGTTTTTTCTATAGCTCTTGCTGCTTTTCATAGAAATAAAAAAGTAATTCATTTGGAAGCAGGTCTAAGAACTTATGATATAGGAAACCCATATCCTGAAGAATTTAACAGAACTGCTGTTTCAAGAATAGCAGATATACATTTATGCCCTACACAAGATAGTGTAAATAATCTTTTAAATGAAAAAGTTCCTGGTGATGTTTACTTAGTCGGTAACACCGTATTAGATAATTTAGTGGATGTAGAAACATCATATTCTAACGATGTAATAGTAACTTTACACCGAAGAGAAAATCATTATCAAATAGAAAAATACTTCGAGATTATAAATAAGTTAGCTGAAAACAATTCGACATTAAATTTTATTTTACCAATACATCCAAATCCAAATGTTTATAAACACAAACATATTTTAAAATATGTAAATGTAATAAATCCAATACCTTATGATAAGATGATAAATTTGTTAGCAAATTGTAAAATAATAATATCAGATAGTGGTGGCATTCAAGAAGAAGCTTCTTTCTTTAATAAGAAGGTAATAGTGTGTCGAGAAACCACAGAACGACCTGAAAGTCTTGGAGTTCATAGCTTTCTATGTAGTGGTCCTGATTATTTAGAGAATATGTTTAATGATTTAATAAATAATTGGAAGGTAGATGAGAAGTGTCCATATGGAGATGGGACTTCTTCAAATAAAATTGTAAAGATATTAGGAGAAATTTTTAATGGATAAAAATTTTACGAAAGACTTAGAAAAATTTATAGAGAGATTGAGATTTAGAAAACATTTTGCTTTTGCTAGGTTTTCTGATGGAGAGGCTAGAGTATTACAAGATAAGAAATTAGTATTAACAGAAGATAAGATTACTATAGGATCTCATGAAAGTGGTAGAGGTGATAAGTTATCACTTAACGAGCAAAAAGAATACAATCCTAAAAAACACCAATGGGTTAGAGAGAAACTTTTAGATTCTTTACAATTTAAAAAAGAAGGTTATTATAAGGGACTAAGTTGTAAGTGTTGTTTATCAGGTGCACATGGAATGACTCCTGAAGAAGAAGTTAAATGGTTTATTGAGTTGTCGGGTCTTAATACATATGATGAACATTTAACTTGGTCTAATTTGTGGCTTAATGGTAATTATGGATTATTTCTTGAACATATGTTACCATATTTTTTCAATTATGATATCATATTGGTCGCTAATGAGTCAGCTGATATCAATGGATTACCTTTTAAAAGAAACATAATAAAAGATTTTAGAGTTGGTTATAATTGTATGGTTAACGATTATGGTTTAGTGGATGATATAAAAAAGTGGATTGGTGATAATAAGACAGAAGATAGTCTATTTCTATTTTCTGCTGGTTCTCTAAGTAATTTCTTAGCACATCAGTTATATGAGTTTAGTGATAAGAATACTTACATTGATATTGGTTCTTCATTAAATCCTTTTATGGGGTTTCCATTTGATAGAAGATACTTAAGACAATTTTGGTTAAACAGTCAAGAACCTATAATGGATATAAGAAAAGTATGTGAGTGGATATAATGGATTATTATGAATATTATCTTTCATTACATCAAAATAATAAATGTAGACGATTACATTTTATAGGACAATTAGTTACTATTTTTTTTACTATAGTTGTCTTATTAAATAAGTATTGGTTATTGATACCACTAATTCCATTTGTTATTTATCCATTTGCTTGGAGTGGTCATTACTTCTTTGAGAAGAACGAACCAGCAGCTTTTCATCATCCTATCAAAGCCAAGATATCTGATTGGAGAATGTTTTTTGATATACTACGAGGTAAAATAAAAATATGAGTAAGTTAAATAATAAAAGTGTTTTAATAACTGGTGGTGCTGGTAATATTGGTTCTTATATTTTAGACAAAGTGTTAGAGCAAAATCCTAAACAATGTATAGTTATTGACAATTTATTTAATTCAGATAAATCAAATCACAATCTAAAAAATAATTTAGTTAAATTCTATCCATTGGACATATCAAGGCTAGATGAGATGGAATATATTTTTAAGACCTATAGACCAGATTATGTTTTTCATTGTGCTTCGATGTTAATACAAGATTCAGAAGTTTTACCACGAAAATCAATTAACACTAATATAATGGGTACTTTTAATATTGTAGATTTATCGAATAAGTATGGAGTTGAAAAAATATGTTATTCATCTTCAGCATCCGTTTATGGTGAGCCACAATATTTGCCAGTAGATGAAGACCATCCATTTCAGTATAAGAATTTTGTATATGGATGGACTAAGATAACAGCAGAAATGATATTCGAATCTAACTGTGAGGTGGATTGGTTAGGTTTTAGATATTATAATGTTTACTCAGATAGAATGAGAGAGGGTGCTTTTTATACTCAAGTATTTCCTATCTTTTATAACAAGATTAATAATGGTGAAGATATAACTATATTTGGTGATGGTAGTCAAACTATGGATTTAATTCATGCTGATGATATAGCAAGAGCAAATATGATGGGTATAGAAAGTGATGTTACGAATGAATTTTTTAATGTTGGTAGTGGTAAAGAAACTACTGTTGTTGAGTTAGCAGAAATAATGATGAGTATAATGGATAAAAAAGTAAAAATAATTTACAAAGATGACGACTCACAAAAAGTAAAAAATAGAAGAAGCTCTACTTCTAAAATTAATAATTTGTTAGATTTCACTCCACAAGTTGAAATAGTAGATGGATTAAAAAGTTATATTGAAAGTATGAGAAATGAGTGATATAGTAATTATAGGAACAGGCGGCTCATCAAAAGTTATATCTGAAATTTTAGATAACGATTACAAGAAGTTTAAAAACAAAACGATTACTTCTGTTACATACGAAAATAGTACGGAGTTATTAGATAATCCATCAGAGTCTATTTTTATATTAGCAATAGGTGCTAGTAAAAATGTAGAATATAGAAAAAATATATTTAAAATTTTTAAAGAAAAAAAACTAAATCTTCAATCTGTAATATCATCAAATAGTATTATTTCAAATCATGTAACTGTGGGAGATGGTTGTATCATAATGCCAGGTGTAATAGTTAATCCTAATGTTACTTTGAAAGATAATGTTTTTCTAAATACTGGTGTAATTGTAGAACACGATTGTGTCATTGGTGAGTCTACTTTTTTAGCAACAGGATGTACTTTGGCTGGGAATGTAACTATTGGAAACAACACTTTTATTGGTGCCGGTTCTACTATAATTGGAGATGTGGTTATAGGTGATAATGTAACTATAGGTGCTGGTTCTTTGGTTATTAGGGATGTTAAAAATAATATGTTGGTTTATGGAGTTCCTACTCATAAGGAAATGGTATTTAAATGATAGTATCTAAATGCCCATTAAGAGTTTCGTTGGTAGGTGGTTCTACCGATTTAATAGACTTTGTTAAGAAACACGGTAAAGGTTCTGTTATAAGTTTTCCAATAGATATGTACACTTACATATTGTTATCACATAACCATAATAACAAATATAGAATTAATTATTTAACACCAGAAACAGTAGATACAATAGATGATATAAAAAATGATGTTGCTAGAGAAGTATTGAAACATTTTAATTTACCTCCTGTGACGATAGCATTCAACGCAGATATATCATCAACTGGTTCAGGACTAGCATCTTCTTCTTCTTACACAATAGCTTTAGTTGCTGCTGTAAATAAATTTTTGAATCTAAATATGACACAATTAGATATATGTAGAACTTCTTTAGAAATAGAACATAAATTTAATCCACTAACTGGCTATCAAGATCCTTATGGTTGTGGACTAGGTGGGTTGAAAAGATTAAATTTTTATCCTGATGTGGTTGAGGCTACTTTCATAAAAGATTCACTTTTAGAAAAAACTAACATGTATTTAGTTAACACAAATTCTATCAGAAATTCAAACGATATTTTAAATGATATAGATTTTGATAAGATAATTCCTTTATTAAATTTGGTTGATGAGTTAGAATCCAATATTAATAATTCTAATAACTTTTATAAAATATTAAATGATGCTTGGGAAATTAAAAAGAAGTCTTCATCTTTAATTTCCATGAATGGAGTTGAATCCATTGGAAATAAATTAGAAGGTGATGAGAGAATTAAAGCTATTAAATTATGTGGTGCTGGTGGTGGTGGTTATTTTTTAGTAATAACTGAACATTACATACACGATAGTGATTTCTTAGAAATTAATGTAGAAGAACATGGAGTTCAGGTTAGTGAAATATAAATGTCAAATTTGTGATTTTGATGATTATGATTACATACATGAATCTGATGAGTTTTATGATGATGTTTTTGATTATGTCATATGTAAAAGATGTTCTTTTGTTTCTCAAACAAATTGTGAAGATAAAGGTAAGTATTTAAGTTTACCCTATCAAACTCAAGACAACTATGAAGAGCATTCTAAAAACAGAGCTGAATATATTTACGATTTTTGTAGAAGCCATTTACATTACGATATGGATGTTTTTGATATAGGATGTTCAAGAGGTGGGGTTATAAAATACATGGAACAAATTTTATCAGATAGTAGAGTTTCAGGATGTACTGTTCTAGTTGAAAATGAAAAGTTTATCTCAGATAATTTAGATGTGATTAATAAAGACTTTGACGATATTACTTTTAATAAAAAATATGATTTTATTATAATGTCTCATACGCTAGAACACTTTATTGATTTGAGAAAAACTCTTAATAATGTAAAAAATATTATGAAAGACTCTTCTAAGCTTTACATAGAAGTTCCTTACTTGGATTACCTTAAAGTAAGATTATCATTTGAGTATTGTCCAGAACATATATCATACTTTACACCAAACTCTTTACAAAACTTATTGTTATCATCAGGTTTCAAAATATTACAAATAAAATCAAGTAAGTATTGGGGAAATATTAAAGTATTATTGGAAAAAAATAACTTGACTAATATACAAAAAAATCCTTATATTATAAGGAATAAAAACTATATATTTTATAAAACAGAAAAGAAACTCAGAAGTTTTACTCACTGGTTTTATAGATTAGGTTTTAAATTTTTTAAAATAAAATCAAACGATTAGGTTATGCAAATAGGAATATTAAAAAAAGAATTAGAGGTTATTCAAAAAAAATCTCAAGAATTTAAAGATGTAATTCAACCGTTTGATAGAGTTATTATCATAGGTAATGGTGGTAGTAATTCTGTTGCTTCACATATAGCACAAGACTACACAAAGATGTTAGGTAAAAAAGCTATTAGTTTCTCTGATGCTTCTCGGTTGACTTGTTATATAAATGATTTTGGTAGAGACGAAGCTTATGTAGAATTTATAAAACATTTTTGGGAAGAAGGGACGGTGGTTATCTTAATATCATCTTCTGGCAATTCAATGAATATAGTAAATGCTGCTCAACATTGTGTTGATAATAATTATCCCTATATGGCTTTATCAGGATTTGATGAAGACAATAAGTTGAATACTTTAGGTAATCAACATTTTAGATATCATACTAAATCACATGACTATGGTGTAGTTGAGTCTGCTCACTTAATTATGCTACATACTATTTTACCGAAACCTGAAGTTAGGGGAGTTATTGCTGGTGCTTTTGATTTAATACATCCTGGATATGTAAAGATGTTCGAGGAGGCAAAGAAGCATTGTACCCATTTGACTATAGCTTTACATGAAGATCCTTCTTTAGAAAATGGTAAGATGAAACCAATACATTCCGTAGAAGAAAGAGAAGAAATATTAAGGTCAATGAAATATGTAGATGATGTTAGGGTTTATTGGGATGAGTATGGTTTAGGTCAATATTTAGAAGTCGGTAAATTTGATGTTAGATTCTTAGGTGACGATTATAAAGATAAAAATGATTATACTGGCAAAGACTTAGATTTAAAAACTATTTGGATAAGTAGAAATCATTCATACTCTACTACTAAATTAAAAACGGATATTAAAAATGCTTCATAATCCATTTAAAATAGTTAAAATGTTTGAAGAAGAGGTAGCATATTATACTGGTGCTAAGTATGCTGTTGCTACAACAAGTTGTACTGATTCTATTTGGATGTGTTGTGCTTATGAAGAAGTAGAAGAAGTAACAATTCCAAAAAGAACTTATATATCAGTTCCACAATCTGTAATACATGCCGGTGGTAATGTTAAGTTTGAAGAATTAAAATGGAGTGGAATATATCAATTAAAACCTTATCCAATCTATGATGCTGCTAAAAGACTAACTTCTAATATGTATATTGATGGAACACATATGTGTTTGAGTTTTCACCTAAAGAAACCATTATGCATTGGTAAAGGTGGTATGATTCTTACAGATAGTAAAGATGCTTATGATTGGTTTATAAAAGCTAGATATGAAGGTAGGTCATTTAATAATCCTAATATTACTTACAGAGAAGACCCGATAGATATTATGGGATATAACATGTATATGACTCCTGAACAAGCAGCTAGAGGACTATGGTTAATGCAACATTATCCAAAGAATGCTGAAGACCAAAAAGAGATACCAGATTACCAAGACTTGACTACTTACCCATTATTTAAAGATTATGGAGAAGTAAGTGAATAGAATAGCATTATGTTTATCTGGTTATTTTAACTCTTTAACTGATAAGTCTTCGTTGGGTGATGATGGTTTTGATTATATTAAAAGAAGTATTTTAGATAAAGTAGATGATAAAAGTGAAGTTGATATTTTCTTTCATAATTGGGAACCTGATATGGAAGATAAGTTATTAGAGTTTTATAAACCTAAAAGGTATATTATAGAAGAACAAATAGATTTCAATAAGGTTGCTAAAGATAATGGAGTTAGTAGAGAAAATTTAGATTTAAATAATCAACTTGGTAGTTGGACTATGGACTCTACAACTGGTAACGGATTAGCAGGTCCAGAAAGAATATTAAGTCAGTTTTATTCTTTACAGAAATCTATAGAATTAAAAAGGGAATATGAACTAGATAATAATTTTAAGTATGATTGTGTTATTAAAGCTAGATTTGATTTGGGTAGAATTAATAGAAACACATCAGGACCAGGAAAAGAAAATCAATATGCTTGCCAGTGTATTAATCTTGATGAGTCATTAGATATGAACTATTTTTATCAAGTGTATTGGGACTTATTTAATGAAGGACCTGCCGATATGTGGTTTTATTCTAATTCAGAAAACATGGATAATTTTTGTAATTTATATGACAATACTCTGAATAAATATTTAAAACTAAATAGTGAGTATCATAAAGCTACAATAGAAGGTTGGCCACAATCAAAATTAAACGATTTTAGAAGTAACGAGTTATTCAAAGAAAATCCTACTAAAGATTTACATCAATATAAATCACATGAGTTTGTTAATGCTATTCTGTTATACAAATGGTTTTTAATGGAGTGTGGTTTGTGGTATAATTCAATCGCATTGATGTCGGAGTGGGAATAAACAATAGGAGTAAAAATGAAAAATTTAATAGTAACTGCTGCTGGGTTATCAAGTAGATTTGAGGGTTTAAAACCTAAATGGATGTTGACTCATCCGAGTGGAAAATGGATGATTGTAGAGGCTCTTAGTACAGTAGATTTTAGTTGCATAGACAAAGTATATTTTGGGTTCTTAAAAGAACATATGGATAAATACAATTGTGAAGATGGAATAAGACTTTGTTTTAAAGAACTTGGTATAGAAGATAAAGCTGAGATTGTTATATTAGATAAAAGAACAGATAATCAACCTCACACAGTTTATGAAGTTATTAAAGAAGCAAAAGTAGAAGGTTCTATCTTAATAAAAGAAGTAGACAATTATTTTAAGTTTGATGTTGCTAGTCAATATTATAAAAAAAGTGTTGATAACTTCATGACCTATTTTGATTTAAATAATACCAATTACATAAAACCGGCAAATAAATCTTATGTAAAATTTGACGATGATAAGAACATTACGGATATAGTAGAGAAAAAAGTATTCTCGGCTACTTTTGGTTGTGGTTGTTATTCATTTAAAAGTGCTGATGAATATTGTGCTTATTTTGAAAAATTAAGTGATGATAAAGGACTTTACATATCTTACATAATAAAAAAGATGATGGAAGATGGTCATAATTTTAAAGCAGTAGAAGCATCTGATTATTTAGATTGGGGAACTAAAGAAGATTGGTTTAGATTTGTAAGACAATATAAAACTTTATTTGTAGATTTAGATGGTACATTGGTAAAGAGTTCTGGTAAGTATACGCCTCCTTATTGGGGAGATACTGATGGTATAAAAGAAAATGTCGATTTCTTAAACAGACTATATGATACTGGTAAGGTTTATATAATAATAACTACTGCTAGAGATAAATCCGCTAGAGAAGTTACAGAAAAACAATTAGAGAGAGTTGGTATAAAACACCATGACTTAATCTTAGGACTATTTCATTGTAATAGAACGATAATAAACGATTGTGGTGTTTCTAATCCATATCCTACATGTGATTCTGTTAATATTGCTAGTAACTCTAATGAACTTGAAAGATTCTTAAAGGATGTAGGGCATTAAATGGTTATTATCTGTTACTCTCATTCATCTTATTCAGACTTATGGGATATGTTCTTCGGACAAGTAGATAAATATCTTCCAAATACTAAAAAATATTTGTTTACGGATTCGGTGAATAGAAAACTTCCTAGTGATATTCATGTAGTTGAATATAACGACTTTGATAGTTATTCCGATAGAGTTGCTTTTTGCTTGAAAGAAGTTGAAGAAGATATTTGTTTATTTCATCATGAAGATATGATACTATATGATGAGCCCAATATTAATCAACTAAATGAGATGACTAAATTTGTCTCTGAATATAATATAGATTATATTAAGTTATTAAAGGGTGGTCATGAAGGTGATATTAAATTAGAGGATATGCCAATAGAAAATTTATATTGGATACCACATACCTCTGATAAACTTTCCTTTGCTATTCAACCTACAATTTGGAAGACTAAAAAACTTTTAGAAGTTTATAAAAATGCTACTCCATCTAATTTAGTGGGTAATGTTGCTGTAGGTAATTTTGAAATAAATGCTTCTGATTATGTCAATAGCTCTGGTATACAAGGTTTATATTGGTTTAATAATGAAGACAAAAGAGGTCAACATCATTGGGATTCAAGCGTATATCCACATGGAAATATGATATTTAAGGGTAAATGGGTTTATTCGGAATATGATAAGGAGTTAAATAACTTACATGAAGAATATAAAATTGATAAAAATAATAGAGGCGTAACATGATAAAATTAATTATATTTGATTTAGATGGTGTTTTAGTTGACGCTAGAGAGTTACATTATAATGCTTTAAATAAAGCTTTAGATTCTATAGATGAAAAGTATGTGATAAGTAGAGATGAACATTTATCAACTTATGATGGGTTATCAACTACTAAAAAACTTAATATGTTAACAAAGAATAAAAGTTTACCCAAAGAATTACATGATACTGTATGGAAGTTAAAACAAAAAATGACTATGGAAATCATAGATGGTTTTTCTGTTGATGATAGAATCAGAGGTATAATAAGAAGTTTTAAATCAGATGGTTACATGGTAGCTTGTGCTACAAACTCTATAAGAGAAACGGCAAAGTTACAATTAATCAGAAAAGGATTTTTCGAGTATATTGATTTTATGTATTCAAATCAAGATGTAAAGAATCCAAAACCAAATTCAGAAATGTATTTAAAATGTATGATTAAGGCTGAAGTTAATCCTAATCAAACTGTAATTGTTGAGGACTCACATATAGGTAGAAAGGGAGCTTTGAGTAGTGGTGCTTACTTATGTGCTGTTGAAGATAGTAATGATGTATCTTACGATAAGATAAAAAAAGTTATAGATGATGCAAATGAAAAAGAAGAAATTAAACCAAAGTGGCAAGGTGGTAATATGAATGTTTTAATTCCAATGGCTGGTGCTGGTTCAAGATTTGAACAAGCTGGTTATACATTTCCTAAACCTTTAATAGAGGTAAATGGTAAACCGATGATACAAGTCGTAGTTGAGAACCTGAATATAGATGCTAAACATATATTTATAGTTCAAAAGAGTCATTACGAAAAATACAATTTGAAGTATTTACTAAATTTGATAACCAATAATAATTGTGAGATAGTACAGGTAGATGGTATAACAGAGGGTGCTGCTTGTACTACTTTATTAGCTAAGAAGTTTATAGATAATGATGAACCAATGGTTATGGCAAATTCAGACCAATTTTTAGAGTGGGATTCAAATGAGTTTATGTATTCTATGGTTGCTGATGATGTTGATGGTGGCATCGTTTCTTTTGAGGCTACTCATCCGAAATGGTCATTTGCTAAACTTGATGATGATGGATTTGTATCAGAAGTTGCTGAGAAGAAACCAATATCTAACATCGCTACTGTTGGTGTTTACTATTGGGCAAAAGGTTCTGATTATGTAAAGTATGCTGAACAGATGATTGATAAGGATATCAGAACAAATAATGAATTTTATGTTTGTCCCGTTTATAATGAAGCTATAGGAGATAATAAGAAAGTAAAAGTATTTCCGATAGATAAAATGTGGGGATTAGGAACGCCTGAAGATTTGGAGAGATATGTTGTTGATTTCACATAGAGGTAACATAAATGGTAAATCTGAACAAGAGAACCATCCAAGTCATATAGACTATGCTTTAAAACAAGGATTTGATGTTGAAATTGATGTGTGGAAAGTAAATGAAGTTGAATGGTATTTAGGTCATGATGAACCACAATATAAAATAGACCTTGAGTTTTTAAAAAATGATAAGCTATGGTGTCATGCTAAAAACATTGATGCTTTAAATGATATGTTAGAGTATAAAGACATACATTGTTTTTGGCACCAAGAAGATGATGTTACTTTAACTTCTAAAGGTTACATGTGGACTTATCCTAACAAACAATTAACAGATAAATCTATTGCTGTATTACCTGAAGTTTGGAAAATAAAAATAGAACAACCAAAATTAGCTACCGGTATATGTAGTGATTATATAGAGAGGTATGTATGAGTAAAGACAATTACTTTAGAGGAACTAATATAAAAGAAAGATGGGAAGAGAAACATATTCAACAATATCATTTAGATAAGCCATTTGATTTCACAGCATTTGAGAATGAGGATATGTCTGGATATGGACCTGTTGCTGCTAAAATATTAGAAGAAAATAAAGAAGGATTTCATAGAAAATCTCTACATGAAATGGGATGTGGGAATGGAGATTTTGCTGCTTATATCAAGCAGAGTGTTCTAAAAGATTGGGAAGTTAGTGCTGAAGATTTTTCAGAAGTAGCTATAAATAGTGCTAAATCAAAAGAACCTAATGTAGATTATTTTACAAATGATTTTTTACTGAATAGGCTTGATACAGACTATGGATGTATTTGTATGTTTGAAACTATCGAACATATAGAAGAAGGGACTAATTACGAGATGCTAGATAATATTTTAAACCATTGTGAGTACGCTGTTGTTTCAACTGTAGATACAGAAGATGATTGTTTCGGTGAACATATATCACATTACAAAATAGATACCTTTGAAAAAAATGGTTACGATGTTGTTTGGAAAAGTTTCTTAGGAGAGATTAATATGCCCGATGGTATATATCATTATATGATATTTTTGATAAGGGGGAATTTGAATGAGTAAGATTGGATATGTAGATTACGCGTGTTTCGAATTGACAAACTATTGTAATTTAGATTGTGCGTTTTGTAATAGAAAAGAGGTAATTGGACCTTTAAAACATATGAATGAGGATTTACTCTTAACTATGTTGGAGAATATTAAACATCATCCCCTTAAAGAAATAAAATATACAGGATTAGGTGAGCCTTTTTTACATACTAAATTTGATAGGATGTTAGAAATAATGCATAATTATTTTCCTAATGCTAATCACTTGGTAGCAACAAATGCTCAGTATGATTTAAATTCTAAAGTGGGAAAGGTATTTAAAAACTCTTTACAATATATTGATAAGATGTATTTTTCTATAGATGGGTATAAAGATAGTTATGAGAGAGATAGAAAATATTCGAGTTGGAAAAAACTAATTAAATTTTTAGACGACTTTACTGAAATTGATAGAAAAGGATGTTCGGTTGATATAAATTATGTAGTTAATACCGACAATGTATATGACATTCCAAAAATAGAAGAGTTGCGAAAAAAATATGACTTGGGTGAATTGAGGTTGAACTTAGCACAATGTTGGGATGTGGATGATAATATTAAAGACAATGAAAAACAATGGGGTTATGATGAGGAACAAATCAACTATCTAAAAGAAAATTGGTTAGATAATGTAAAAGGAGTTTCTCCTTGGACTTGGAGTGATTGTTTTTGGCCGAGTAGAGGACTTTATGTAACTGTTGAGGGGGATGTAAAGGGTTGTATTATAAAAACAGATAGTCTAAGCTTTGGCAATCTAATGGAAACCACCCTAGAGGATATACATGATACCGATAGATGGAAAGAAATTAAAGATGGTTGTTCTACGGATTCACCAACTGATCATTGTAAAAATTGCTCTTACAAAGAACTATCGCCATTATTATCTAAAATTGGGGTGAACAATGCTTAAGATAAAACCTCATTTAAATGATGTTATTAGAAAGAATACTTATGTTGATAAATCTCAATACAAATGGAGATTAGACCAAAGTGAAAGAGTAAGTGGATACAGTTCAGATTTTTTTAATAATTTTAATAAGACTTTAGATGATACTGATTTTATATGCTATCCATATTTAAAAGAATTTAAATATAAACTTGCTCAACATCATGGCATCACCTCTATAAATAATTTGTTTGTAACTCCTGGTAGCGACCAATGTATAAAGGCTATGTTTGATTTATGTGTAACTCCTGGTAGTGAGGTTTTATCAACCAATCCATGCTTTCCTATGTATGATGTATACTCTCAACTTTATCAAGCTAAACTTAAAACTGTAGAATATGATAATGACTTAAACTGGCATATAAAAGATATGATTGAGAAAGTTAATAAAAATACATCTTTGATTATAATTGCTAATCCAAATAATCCAATAGGGGATTACAAAGAAGAGAAAGAACTGAAAGAACTCTTTATTCATACTCATGAAATGGGAATCCCTATATTAATTGATGAGGCTTATGTACAATTTGTTCCTAAAAGATTAGATAGATGTTTATTTTCAGGATATAAATATCAAAATGTGGTAACATGTAGAACTTTTAGTAAAGCTCTAGGTGGTGCTGGTATTAGAATAGGATACATGGTAAGTAACAAAAGGTTTATAGAAAAGTTAGAGAAATGGAGAATAATGCATGAGATAACAGGTCCTGCTGTTAAGTTTGGTATTTATGTGTTAGACAACTATTCTGAAGTTGAAACTTATATTGATTTAACAAATAGAGAAAAATCAACTATAATTGAAATGCTTTCTAGTAAATATGATATTATAAATGGTTATTGTAATTGGATACATTTAAACAATAGTAAAGATAATGAAAATACATGTTCTATTTTAGATACACACTCGGATTTGATATACAAAGCGGGTACTACCATTCCACATGATAATCGTAAAAATTGGTTAAGATTAACTATAGGTCCTAATATATCACAAACTAAATTCATCAAGGAATTATTAAATTGAATACAGCATTCTTTTCAGAAAGCCAGGTTACTGGCAAAATACCAAGAGACTTTCCAAATGCTAGAACAGAGTATGCTTGGATGATGGCTTTAGATGCTCTACAATACAACATAAATAATATACCAAATGAACAGTTTGATTTAGGTATTATTATAATACCAAAGAACAATCCAAACATAGATTTAGATTTATTTAGAGGTTGTTGTGATAAGGTAGCGGTAATGCAAGAAGGTCCTAATTGGCTATTTCAAGATTATTCTGTAAAAGAGCAATTTCATTATTACAATACTGTTGTTAGTGCTGATTGGGTTTATTGTCATAATGAATCTGATGTGAATTACTATCTTGGTTTAGGTTGTAAGGATGTTAGAGTGATGAGAAGTTTGATGATACCCAGCGGACTAACAAAAAGAAGTGAAAATTTAATTGATAGTTATGGTGATTTACCAAGTCCAAAATCATATGAGAAACCAAAGGTAATGATTGGTGGTAATTTTGTCAGTTGGTATGGTGGGTTTGACTCTTATATAGTTGCTAGAGAATTAGATTATCAGATGTATGCTCCATCAATGGGTAGAAAACAAGAACAAGAAGC
>Ga0181397_1000369_pt1 | contig 17121 bp, 23 predicted proteins | sample 20SPOviralmetaG_FD_130126 | JGI IMG/M metagenome (GOLD analysis project Ga0181397, IMG submission 130126) | Marine viral communities from the oligotrophic San Pedro Time Series (SPOT) site, San Pedro Channel, CA, USA - 20 SPOT_SRF_2011-02-23 | ecosystem: Environmental > Aquatic > Marine > Strait...
AATAAAGTTGTATTTTTTGAAAACCCCCCACCCCTTTTTGAAAACCCTTGATAAAAAATTTTTTGTGTCCTATTATTACGTTACCGGTTAACAACCTGCGATGTGTTATGACAATGAATCTTACCCCAGAGATGGGTGTACCTTTAGAAGATGAAGTAAAGCAGTTACATCTGCCAGATCGTGCAGTTGCGATGGCTAAAACTGTCGAAGAACTAGAGAAACATGGGCTAGACACCACTCCAAACGAGGAGGATAAGGAAGTCGCCGCTGTTTTGGCTACCGCATTTGCACAAGAACCCGACAAAACGTCCCGAAAAGTGACACACAAGCGTGCAGCCAAGCTGACACCCCCTTCTATTAAGATGACAGGTGCTATAATTGATGAATTTAACCACTCTGTGGTAGAATCTTCGAAGCAATTGCGCAATTTAGTGACCAATAAGCTCGTTATGGAGACTGAAAACCCTGATCCTCGTGTACGTATGCGTGCATTAGAGCTTCTAGGTAAGATTTCAGACGTAGGGTTGTTCACAGAGAAGTCCGAAGTGACGATTACGCACCAAACTACTGATGATATTAAAGAAAAACTACGTAGCAAGCTTGCAAAACTGGTAAATCCAGAGCCTGAAGTAGACGATGCCGTAGTTTTGACCCCGAATGCCATAGATATTAACGAAGAATTTGGGTTTGATGATGACGACTGACGTTCTTGCCTTTGATGAAGCTGAGATTGAGGTCATGTTGGCCAACTTAGACTCGTTTAGCGAAGAGGAAGTTGCTGAGATTGACCGTATGGTTGATGAACTCAGCGTCAGAGCCGTTAATAAGGGCGCATATGATGACCTAATAGAGTTTTGTAAGTTAATGATGCCGGAGTTCATAGTGGGGAAGCACCACAGAATCCTTGCAGACATGCTTATGGCGATTGAATCTGGGGATGAAGACCGTATATGTGTCAACATTCCACCACGACATGGTAAGTCACAGCTTGTGTCTATCTTCTTTCCAGCATGGTTCTTAGGTAGGAACCCAGATAAGAAAGTTATGATGGTGTCACACACGACAGACCTAGCGGTGGATTTCGGACGTAAAGTTCGTAACTTAATAGCTATGGAAGCGTACCGATCTATATTCCCTACAGTAAAATTAGCACAAGATAGTAAATCAGCAGGAAGGTGGAATACGAATGTCGGGGGAGAATATTATGCGTGTGGTATTGGTTCTGCTTTGGCTGGGCGTGGCGCTGACTTATTGCTTGTGGACGATCCACATTCTGAGCAAGATGTAATTAACGGGAGCTTTGGTGTATTTGAGAAAGCATACGAGTGGTTTACATTCGGTGCGCGTACACGTCTGATGCCGGGAGGTCGCGTTGCAATCATACAGACACGTTGGCATTTAGATGATCTAACTGGTCGAGTGGTGCGTGATATGGGCAAAAATGAGCGAGCTGACCAGTATAATGTGGTCGAGTTCCCCGCAATACTAGATATAGAAGACAAGAAGACTAAGAAAACTGTGCAGAAACCTCTATGGCCTGAGTTCTTTGACCTAGAAGCCTTACTGCGCACCAAAGCATCAATGCCCGTGTTCCAGTGGAACTCCCAATATCAACAGAAACCTACTACCGAAGAGGCCGCTATGGTCAAGCGGGAGTGGTGGAAGAAGTGGATACCGGACTCACCACCTCCATGTGAATATGTTATCATGTCACTTGATGCGGCAGCCGAGAAACATAACCGTGCAGACTTCACAGCACTTACTACATGGGGTGTTTTCTTGAACGAAGAGACCGAAGCTTACAATATTATATTGTTAAATAGTATAAAACGTCGTATAGAGTTTCCAGAACTTAAACAACTTGCGATGGAAGAGTACCATGACTGGGAACCTGATTCGTTTATTGTGGAGAAGAAAAGTTCTGGTGTAGCCTTGTATCAAGAGATGCGGCGTATGGGCTTGCCAGTATCGGAGTACACGCCACATAGGGGGTCAGGAGATAAGTTAGCCAGACTTAACTCCGTTGCAGACATAGTAGCATCTGGGATTTGCTGGGTGCCAGAGACACGGTGGGCTGAAGAAGTGGTCGAAGAGATTGCAGGATTTCCATTTATGAGTAATGATGACCTCGTGGACTCTACAGTTATGGCCCTGATGCGGTTTAGGCAGGGCGGATTTATCAGATTACCTAGTGACGAACCTGAAGAGGAACGGTTCTTTAAACGACGCCGAGGCGGATATTATTAAAAGGATTAGCAATGGCTATTGAAAAAGGACTATACGCAGCTCCAATGGGCTTAGAAGACCTAGAAGGTGACCTTGAGGGTATGGAGGAGATGGAAATACCCGAAATAGAGATCGAGATTGTTGACCCAGAGTCAGTAACCTTGTCCGATGGAAGCATGGAGATCACTCTGATGCCCGGAATGGAAGGTGATTTTACTGAGTTTGGTGGTAATTTAGCTGAAATGATGGATGAAGACACCCTTGAGGGGTTGTCAAGTGACCTTGTAGGTCAAGTAAAGGCCGATATTGAGGGTCGTAAAGACTGGGCGGATACATTTGTTAAGGGTTTAGACGTATTAGGGTTCAAATACGAGGAACGTACAGACCCTTGGGAAGGCGCATGTGGCGTAAACTCTACAGTTTTGGCTGAAGCAGCCATAAGATTCCAAGCTGAGACCATGAGCGAGACCATGCCAGCGGCTGGACCAGTAAAAACTAAAATACTTGGTGTAGAAACTAAGGAAAAAGACGAAGCGGCTGCCCGTGTTATGGCAGATATGAACTACGAATTGACTGAAAACATGGTTGAATACCGACCAGAACACGAACGGATGCTATATAGCCTCGGTTTAGCAGGTTCTGCGTTTAAAAAGGTGTATTTTGACCCTAATCTAGGGCGTCAAGCTGCTATTTATATCTCAGCAGAAGATGTGATTGTGCCTTACGGCGCGTCGAATATTGAGTCTGCAGAGCGTGTAACGCACGTAATGCGTAAAACTAAGAATGAATTGAAGAAGCTACAGGCCGCAGAGTTCTATAGAGATATAGACCTTGGGGAGCCAGAGCCTTACCACACAGACATCGAAGAGAAGAAAGCGGAAGAAGGGGGCTATTCGCTCACTGATGATGACCGCTACGCTATCTACGAAATACACGCCGACCTCCTTATAGAAGGTATTGATGACGAGGATGGGATTGCTCGACCATATGTCGTCACGATTGAGCGTGGAAGTGGAGAAGTGCTGGCGGTCCGTAGAAACTACGAGGAGGGTGACCCTCTCACACTCAAGCGCCAGCACTTCGTCCACTACAACTATGTACCGGGATTTGGGTTTTATGGCCTTGGCCTGATACACATTATCGGCGGGTACGCCCGTGCCGGTACTTCCTTGATACGTCAACTCGTAGACGCGGGTACGCTCTCCAACCTCCCGGGAGGGTTAAAGTCCCGTGGATTGCGTATCAAGGGAGATGATACACCTATCGAGCCGGGTGAATTTAAGGACGTAGACGTGCCGTCAGGGTCAATCCGTGACAACATCATGCCGCTACCTTACAAAGAGCCTTCACAGACGCTCCTAGCGCTTCTCAACCAGATTACTACTGAAGGACGACGACTAGGTGCTATAAGCGATATGGACATCTCTGACATGTCTGCTAACGCTCCTGTGGGTACTACACTAGCTTTACTAGAACGCACACTGAAACCTATGGCTGCTGTACAAGCACGCGTACACTACGCGATGAAACAAGAGTTTAAACTACTCAAAGCGATCATGGCGGAGTATGCCCCTGAAGACTACGCATATATACCCACTAGAGGTGAGGTAGGGGCTAAACGGGAAGATTACATGATGGTGGATGTAATCCCTGTCAGTGACCCTAATAACTCGACTATGGCACAACGTGTGGTACAGTATCAGACTGTTTTGCAGATGTCGTCGCAAGCACCACAGATATATGACCTACCACAGCTACATCGTCAGATGATAGAAGTATTGGGCGTGAAGAACGCCGATAAACTCGTCCCAACTAAGGACGACGCAAAACCAACCGATCCGATAAGCGAGAACATGGATGCCCTAGTAGGCAAGCCTATGAAAGCGTTTATTTACCAAGACCATGAGGCGCATATCGCTACGCATACATCGTTCATGCAAGACCCTATGATGGCTCAGATGATCGGACAGAACCCACAGGCCAAACAGATTATGGCGTCTCTACAGGCGCATATAGCCGAACACTTAGGGTTCTCATATCGCACCAAGATCGAAGAGAAGCTTGGTGTACCACTACCGGCTCCAAATGAGGAGATGGATGAGGATATGGAAGTACAACTGTCACGTCTGGTTGCAGACGCAGGCAAGCAACTAACGCAGGCTAACCAGAAACAAGCCGCGCAACAGAAAGCTCAACAGCAACAGCAAGACCCGATCATACAGATGAAACAGGCAGAGCTGCAGATTAAACAAGCTGAAGAGCAACGCAAAGCGCAAAAAGACCAAGCAGATAGCGCCTTGCAACAAGAAAAGTTAAAACTGCAAAAAGCCAAAGACCTCACCTCTGCTATGTTAGATGCAGAACGAGTTAAAATAGATCAAGCAGAACTTACAATAGAAGCAGAAGAAAAAGGCATTAAGTTAGAACAGGCAGGTCGTGCCGAACGTAACAAGATTGGCCTTGAAACTGCACGTATGATGCGATCTGCGAAAACACCTAAAAAGGAGTCATAAAACAATATGGCAAAAACCGTCTTTGACGTGCTAAAAGATAAAATCGACGGGGACATCTCGTCTGCACAGAGTTTCTTAACCGCGGGGTCACCTAAAGACTATGCGGCATTTAGAGAAGTTGTTGGCTTAATTCGGGGTCTCGAAGCCAGCAAACAATACATTGAAGACCTTGCGAAAAACTATATGGAAAACGATGATGACTGAAGCAGCAGTTAAAATCAGCGATGCTGAATTAGAACTACAACTACCTAAACCCGTGGGATACCGCGTGTTGGTAGCACTACCACAACCCGAAGAAACCGTAGCAGGGACATCGATCCTGAAAACGGAAACAGCTAAAACCCAAGACCATATCATGTCTATTATAGGACTTGTTGTGGATATGGGCGATCAAGCGTACTCTGATGACGAACGTTTCCCCACCGGACCTTGGTGTAAGGAAGGCGACTTCGTTATGTTTCGTATGAACTCAGGAACACGTTTTACAATAGGTGGCGTTGAATATCGATTAATGAACGATGATTCAATAGAAGCAGTTGTAGACGATCCAGCAGGCATTCAGAGGGCGTAGATATGGCATTTCAGAAAGTAGAATTTGAATTTCCGGAACCAGAGGACAACAAACTAGATATTGAAGATTCTGGTTCTGTTGAAATTGATATTTCCGGTAAAAAAACTAAAGAAGACTTCATGGAAGTAGAAGAGACTCCTGAGCCAAAAGCTAAGAAAAAAGTCGAAGAAGCTCCTGAAGACGACTTTGAAGTGGAGGTTGTAGATGATACACCTAAAGCAGACCGTAACCGCAAGGCTTCAGAGCCTCCGGCAGATATTACGGATGAAGAACTTGAAGATTACTCTGACAAAGTTCGTAAACGTATCCAGCATTTTAGCAAAGGTTACCATGACGAGCGCAGAGCTAAAGAAGAAGCTCATCGGCAAAGTAAAGAACTTGAAAGAGTTACCCAGCAACTTATGGAAGAAAATAAGAAGCTAAAAGGTAACGTAAACAAGAATCAAACAGCTTTGTTAGATCAAGCAAAGAAGAACGCTGCTATTGAATCAGAAAACGCTAAACGTGAGTATAAAGCAGCATACGAGTCTGGTGACTCTGATGCGGTATTGGATGCACAAGAAAAGCTAACCAATGCTAAGTTAAAGTCCGAAAGACTAGCAAACTTCAAATTACCGTCTTTACAGGAAGCAGAAACCCCTGTAGAAACAGAAGTAGAACAACCCGCTCCGGCAGTACAAGTTGATGACCGGGCTGCAGATTGGCAAAAAGCTAATACGTGGTTTGGAAGCGACGATGAAATGACGAGTTTAGCGCTGGGGTTGCATAATAAACTTGTCAAACAGGGCGTAAGCCCGCAAAGTGATGAATACTACGAGACTATAAACTCTCGTATGCGTCAAGTATTCCCCGAAAATTTCGAGGATGCTGAACCGAAGCGAAAGAAGACCCAAGTGGTTGCCCCCGCAACGCGGAGCCAAGCAGCACGGAAAGTGACGTTGACACGCACTCAGGTACAAATCGCTAAGAAGTTGGGGTTGACACCCGAACAATACGCCAAACAGGTTGCAATAGATATGAGGAAAGCAAATGGCTGAGAATCGCATAGACCGCGAACTAGAAAAACGCGAAAAAACCGTACGTAAAAAAGCTTGGACACGTCCAGAGACTTTACCGTCTCCTGCACCCCAAGCCGGATACAGCTTTAGGTGGATTCGAGTAAGTAACCAAGGCCAAGTAGACGCTACCAATGTCTCGTCAAAGTTACGTGAAGGTTGGACGCCTGTAAGAGCTGAAGATCACCCAGAAATCTCTATGGTTACTGTAGAACAAGAACGTTTTAGAGATAACGTAGTTATAGGTGGTTTATTACTCTGCAAAGCGCCAATAGAAATGGTTGATGAAAGAAACGACTATTTCCAACAACAGACTGATGGTCAAATGAGTTCTGTTGATAACAACCTCATGCGTGAAAATGACCCTCGAATGCCGTTGTTCAATGATCGCAAGACCAAAGTAACATTCGGCAAAGGAACTTAAATTTAATCTATATAGGATACATATATCATGTCTACTACAAGTTCAGGATACGGGTTTGTACCCGTAAAACGATCTGACGGTATGCCTTATGCTGGCGCTCAAGATTCGTTTTTAATTACTCCTGCAGGCGTGGCTCAGAACATCGGCTACGGCTCTGTTGTTGAGATCGCTGCAGGTTACGTACAACTAGCCTCTGGTACTGGCGCAGATGCAACTACCAACAACCTTGGTGGTAACGGCATAGGTGCTTTAGGAGTGTTTGTTGGTTGCGAGTATGTAAATGCTCAAGGTCAATTGATTTTCTCTCAGTATTACCCTTCAGGGACAGCTAACGCTACTGCTTACGTTGTAACTGACCCAAATGTTACTTTCCAAGTACAAGCAGACGGAGCAATTGCTCAAGCTGCGTTGGGACACAATGCGCCTTTACCAGCCGCACAAAACGCTACAACTTCAGTAAACACAACTACTGGCAAATCTAACATGCAACTTGACGCTACTACTGCTACGGCAACTAAGGCGTTTAAAGTTGTTGGTTTTGTTACAAAACCGGGTTCTGCTATTGGCGATGCTTATACTGATGTATTAGTGAAAATTAACTCACCGTACCACCAAATGGGTACCGGCATCGTAGGAGAATAATTCATGGCTATTTCACGCGCACAGTTACTAAAAGAACTGTTACCCGGATTGAACGCATTGTTCGGTTTGGAATATGCAAAATACGGTGAAGAACACGCCGAAATTTTTGAAACTGAATCATCAGATCGCTCTTTTGAGGAAGAAACAAAACTATCTGGCTTTGGTGCTGCACCAACTAAGTCAGAAGGCTCTTCTATTGAGTATGACAATGCTCAAGAAGCTTTCACTGCACGCTACACACACGAAACAGTGGCGATGGGTTTCTCTATTACTGAGGAAGCTATTGAAGATAACTTGTACGATTCACTATCGTCTCGTTATACTAAAGCACTGGCTCGCGCTATGGCGTACACTAAGCAGGTCAAAGCGGCTAACATTTTAAACAATGCTTTTGCTGCTGGTACTACATACGGTGACGGCAAGTCATTATGTGCTACTGACCACCCGCTAATCGATGGCGGCACTAACTCAAACGAACCAGCAGTAGCTGCGGACTTGAACGAAACTTCCCTTGAGGCAGCTATCATTCAAATCGCAGGTTGGACAGATGAGCGTGGCCTATTGATTGCAGCAAAACCTAAGAAACTTGTGATTCCGCCAAACTTGCAATTCGTTGCAACACGTTTGTTAGAAACAGAAGGTCGTTTAGGTACTGCGGACAACGACATCAACGCTATACGCAACAACGGTTCTGTTCCGGGTGGTTACACTGTAAACCACTATCTAACAGACACTGATGCGTGGTTCTTGATGACAGATGTTCCAAATGGTCTAAAACACTTCACACGTAGCCCAATGGCTACTTCGATGGACGCTGACTTTGATACTGGCAACAGCCGCTACAAAGCTCGTGAGCGTTACTCGTTTGGTGTATCTGATCCATTAGGAATCTTTGGTTCTCCGGGCGCATAAGCTTAGAACATTTGTTTTGGAGAGGGGCTGCTTCGGTGGCCCCTTTCTTTTTGTTGACATATTATGTTATGCGGTGGTATATTAACAATTATCGGGAATACCCCGTGAATCTGACAGGCCCGACTGACGACATGCAGACGGATTCACTTAACTCGCATGTGAGGATATATTCATGGCGAATACTACATTTTCAGGTCCAGTGACTTCAACTGCTGGCTTTATTGGCGACATCGTCGTCCCAACATATACAGTTGCAAACGCACCTTCAGCTTCAGCGGCTGGCGCAGGTACTGTTGTATTTGTGTCTAATGGAGCTGCCGGCTCCGCTATATTGGCTTTCTCTGACGGAACAAATTGGAAGCGTTCTGACACAGGCGGCACAATCGCAGCATCATAAGGGGGTACGTAATGAGTAGATTTGCACCCCCAACCGAAGAAGAACTAGCGGCTCGAGGAATCGGCACTGTTAAAGTTCGCGCACGAAAAGAAGACGGCACGCTTAAAGCGGATGATCCTGCTACACCTGATGTAAATGAGGCGTGGGAAGAAAAACCAGCTAAAAAACGTGGGCGTCCTTCAAAAAAGAAGGATTAGAGTATGTCTCATTCTGACGTTCAAACTAAACGGGTTACCTCAGCAGCATCTTTAGCTGTAGGCCCTGCTCGTATCCGTCAGGTACAAGTATTAACTTCTAGTGGCGGTGCTGGTCGATTGACTATTACTGACGGTGCTGGCGGTACAACAGTGCTTGATCTTGATTTTAAAGCTTCAGACTCTCACTCGGTAAATATACCCCAAGCGGGAATACGTTGCCAAAACGACGTGTTAATAACGGCGATGACAAATATTACCGCCATGACAGTCTTCTACAACTAGAGGTGATACATGCGGAGTTATTACAAATCAGGAGGCTCCGTCAAAAAGTCTCCTGCTTGGACTCGTAAAGAGGGAAAAAGCAAATCCGGTGGCCTCAATGCTAAAGGCGTTGCTAGCTACCGGAAAGCTAACCCCGGAAGTAAACTAAAAACAGCGGTTACTACAAAACCTAGTAAACTTAAAAAAGGTTCTAAGGCCGCTAACCGACGAAAATCTTTCTGCGCTCGTATGAAGGGCATGAAGAAACGTAACACAAGTGCTAAGACTGCTAACGATCCGGACAGCCGTATAAACAAAAGTTTGCGGAAATGGAATTGTTAGATGGCTATATCTCGCGCACAGATGAGCAAGCAGATACAAAACCCTGCGTCTAAGCTGTCTCAAAAACGAAAAAAAGTTGCAGCTAAAAAACGCAAGAAAAAGGAGCTGCAAAAGTAATGCCTTACTTAACTAGCAGTATCCCTTATTTTAAAGCGTGGGTACGTAGAGAATATACAAAAAACTTAGAAGAATACCACGGTGAGTTTCTACACTGCATGGTTATTGGTGTTACTACAATGCCTAACCGTACTCTTAGTTTTCAAGTTATTTTTACTGGTTGTGAATCTGATGATGAAGACGAAGAAAATATACATGGTGGAGCTATGTGGGCTAGGCTACCCCTTACAGCGCTTGTAGCTGATACACCTTTAGAGGAGTGGCCTACAGCATTACCTACCTATTTAGCACAACCTTGGGACTGTATGTCTCATTACCATTCTGTGTATAAACTAGAACGAGCTTCTCCTGCTCCTTGGATAGCCAAAGTAGATGGTGAGTTTTACCCCGCTAAGTATTTATTTACGGTGGATTACACTGATAGTGAAGTAGCTGATGACCCTGCGCAACATAAACAAAGTCACGTACTTGAATTATTAGACGCTGGAGAGTATACAGGTAACATAGTAGCATTACCAAATAATCGGGTTCGTGTAACGCACCCTGCGTGGTTTGAGACAGGGCAAGGCGCTCCAGACTTTAAACCAAACCAACACACTTATAATTCAAAAGAAGACGTAGGTTACGTTTGGGATACTGAAAGAGTATTCAATAATCTTTACAAGGAGACAGACCAATGATGAAGAAAAAAGGTTACAAAGCAGGCGGTAAAATGTCTGATATGTTAAAAAAGAAAAAGTCTTTAACTCAAATGCCGGGTGCTAGCAAAAGACAACGTGCAGACACTAACCTCACTCGAGAGCAAGAAAACCGTTTATCTGCTGGCGCTAACGAAATGCGTGGAAAAGCTAAACGTGACGAAGACCGTATGAATATGCCTTCTATGATGAAAAAAGGCGGTAAGGTCAATAAAATGAAAGCTGGTGGTATGGCTAAAAAAGGTTATAAAAAAGGCGGCAAAATTCGTGGTTACGGCTTGGCTCGTGGCGGCAAAGTTTGCAAGATGCGCTAATGCGTAGGTACTATAAATCAGGCGGTAAGATATGCTCTAAGGGTAAGTCTTGGGCTAAACGTACGTTTGACACTTATCCTAGCGCCTATGCTAACATGGCTGCGTCTAAATACTGCAAAGACCCAAACTATGCTAAAGGTAGTAAAGGGAAGAAGAAAAAATAATGGGTGACCTGAAAAAATGGCGGGATCAAGACTGGGTTAGAGTTGGTACCGACGGTAAAATAAAAGGCGCGTGTGGAACTTCTAAAGATAAGAAGAACCCTGACCGCTGTTTACCGCGTAGTAAGGCCAACAGTTTAAGCCAAGGCCAACGTGCTACTACGGCAAAGAAGAAGAAACGTGAAGGCGCTAAAGGCAAGACTGTAGTAAAAAATACAAAAGCTGCTACAGTTAAGTTATCAGGTGGTGGGTTAGCTCGCCGAAAACGCGATATAGCACGGGGTTGTGGCGCGGTAATAGAAAATAGACGAAAAAAGACGTTGTACACGTAAAGGATTAAACCATGACAACATCAGGTACCACAGCGTTCAATATGGACTTTACGGAAATTGCCGAGGAAGCATGGGAACGTGCGGGACGTGAGATGCGTTCTGGATACGATTTGCGTACAGCTAGACGGTCTATGAACTTGATGACAATCGAGTGGCAGAACCGCGGCATAAACATGTGGACTATTGATTCTGGTACAGTAAATCTTGTGCAAGGCACTTCTCGGTATCAATTACCAGCAGACACTATAGATTTAATGGAACATCAAATACGTACTAATAGTGGTAATGCTAGTACACAATCTGATCTTACTATAAGTAGAATTAGTGTAAGTACATACGCATCTATACCAAACAAATTATCACAAGGGCGTCCTATACAGATGTATGTTGAGCGCCTACGAGATGAACCTCATATTAACGTTTGGCCTGTACCAGACAATAGCGACTATGTGCTGTACTACTGGCGTATGCGACGAATACAAGATGCAGGTGCAGGTGCAGAAACTGCAGATATGAACTTTAGGTTCTTCCCATGCCTCGTAGCAGGGTTAGCCTACCATATAGCTATGAAAGTTCCTGAGTTAGTAGATCGCGTGCAAATGTTAAAGTCTGTGTATGATGAACAATTTGATATGGCTGCTTCAGAAGATAGAGAGAAAACCTCGGCACGGTTTGTACCTCGTATTGCTAGGGTTGGTTAATGAGTAATAGATTTGCCTCTTCTCAAAAGGTTAACGCGCTTTGTGACGTATGTGGTTTTAAATATAAACTACGTGAGTTGCGCAACCTTTTTGTTAAAGGGCAGGATACTAATATAAAGGCTTGTCCTGAGTGTTGGAGTCCCGATCAACCTCAGTTACGTTTAGGTGAGTTTCCTGTAGACGATCCACAAGCTATACGCGACCCACGACCTGACCAAAGCTTAGGAGAATCTGGAGAGTATAGTAGTAGAGGTATACAGTGGGGTTGGAACCCTGTAGGTGGAGGTGATGATCTTTATGACCTTACACCTAATAATTTAATTGGTACTGGTCAAGTGGGATCAGTTATCGTAAGTATAACATAGGAGATGGATCATGGCTAAAAAATTAACTGACCTAACTGGGGATGGTAAGGTAACGCAAGCCGACGTGTTAAAAGGTCGTGGCGTGTTTAAAAAAGGCGGTATGGCTAAAAAAGGCTACGCTAAAGGTGGTAAAATCAAAGTGCGTGGCACAGGCGCTGCAACTAAAGGTTTGTACGCACGAGGGCCAATGGGGTAAGATATGAACTATACTGAGCTGAAAACCAACATCCAAGACATCTGTGAAAACTCGTTTACAGATGACCAGCTCGCTATGTTCACACAGCAGGCTGAACAAAAAATATACAACACAGTGCAGATTCCTGCTTTGCGAAAAAACGTAACAGGTACGATGTCTATTAATGTCAAATACCTGTCTACACCCTCTGACTTCTTATGGTCGTATTCTCTAGCTGTAGTAGACGGTAGTGGTAATTATCATTTCTTGTTAAACAAAGATGTTAATTTTATGCGCGAAGCATACCCTAACGCCACAGCTACAGGACTACCCAAACATTACGCATATTTTGACGACGACACATTTATTGTTGGCCCTACCCCAGACGCGGGGTACACTTCAGAACTTCATTATGGATATTACCCTGCATCAATTGTCACTGCCGGCACTACATGGCTAGGAGAAGAGTTTGATTCTGCTCTACTTAATGGCGCGTTGATTGAAGCTATTCGTTTTATGAAAGGCGAACCTGATATTGTTGCGACGTACGAAAAAATGTATTTGCAGGCAATAACGCTGTTGAAGGGACTCGGAGACGGCAAACTACGCGAAGACGCATATCGCTCGGGACAATTCCGAGTGCCAGTAAGTTAAGGAGACAGAAATGGCAATCACACAAGCAATGTGTACATCTTTCAAAGTCGCTCTATTAGACGGCGAGATGGATTTTAGCAGTAACACATCACAAACCTTTAAGATCGCTTTGTATACAAGTTCAGCTACATTAAGTGCAGCTACTACAGCGTATGCAACGACGAACGAGGTATCAGGTACAGGGTACACCGCGGGAGGTAATACACTCACTATCTCTGCTAACCCTGCATCATCAGGTACTACAGCATTCTTAGATTTTGCAGATACAACATGGACTGACGCTACAATTACAGCCCGCGGTGCATTGATCTACAAATCAGGTGGAAGTAATCCAGCCGTCGCGGTATTAGACTTCGGCGCAGATAAAACATCTACAGCAGGTGACTTTCAGGTTCAGTTCCCAGCAGCAGACGCTACGAACGCTATCGTGCGTATTGCTACTCCGTAAGGTGGCTAAATGCCGTCTTCAGTAGAATATATAGGTTGGGGATCGGGTGCTTGGGGCCAAACGGCTTGGAGTACCGACCTAACTATTGTCTCTGTTGATGGTGTAGTCGCCGAAGGCGCTATTGGGTCTGTATCTGTTGATGCTGAAGCTAATGTAGTAGTTACAGGTGTAGAAGCTGATGGACACGTAAATGTAGTAGGTATAGACGCTGAAGCAGATATTCTTGTTCAAGCGGTTCGCGCAGTAGGTTCAATAGGTACGGTCACGGTTACCGCCGCCGCAGAGATACCAGTTGTTGGTGTAGAAGCTGACGGTGCTGTCGGCACACTGACAATGACTGGTACAGCCAATATCTTCCCAACAGGTGTAGAAGCTGACGGTACTATTGGTACAGCTACAGTAGATGCAGAAGCTAACGTAGTAACTACAGGTGTAGAAGCTGACGCGACTGTTGGAACAGTTACAATGACTGGCGCAGCTAATATATCAGTTACAGGTGTTGCGGCTGAGGTTTCTCTGGGAGACGTAACTTTTGCTCTTGGAATCACTATATCACTTACGGGATTGCAAGCGGACATAAAACTTGGTACTGTGACGGCAACGGCTAACGCAGATATATCTGTTACAGGGCTTGCAGCTACGGGAATTATTGGTTTCGCTAACGTATGGGGCGAGGTTGATGATACTCAAATACCTAATTGGACACCTATCGCCAGTGCGCAAACTCCCGGATGGGATACCGCATCTGAAACACAAACTCCAGATTGGCAAGATATAGCCGCATAAGGAAAAGAACATGACAACGCAATATTCACCGATACTCAAACTTGCTCTGCCAGTTCAAGGCGAACTTAGCGGTACATGGGGTGACGTAGTAAACGATAACATCACATCTATGGTCGAACAGGCTATAGCAGGACGTGCAGTCATCAACACTTGGTCAACGAACTCGCATACACTAACTTCAGCGAACGGAACAACTTCTGAATCGCGTTGTGCTATGCTCGAGCTTACTGATACAGGTACATCATTGTCTGCTGCAGGTACGGTTATATGCCCAGCACTATCTAAGATTTACATTGTAAAGAACGCTGCAGGGCAAAACATTACAGTAAAAACTGCGTCTGGTACGGGTATTCTTGTCCCTAATGGACGTACTACATTTTTATTCTGTGACGGCACAAATGTTGTTGAAGCTCTTACACATACTACGTCTCTACAGTTGGGTACTAGCACAACAGTCACAGCCGTTCTTGATGAAGACAATATGGCGTCAAATAGCGCTACATCTTTGGCCACACAACAATCTATTAAAGCTTACGTTGACGCACAAGTTGCTACATCTGACACACTTGCAGAAGTTCTTGCTAACGGCAACACGACTGGCGGGAATGACCTTACGGTATCTACAGGCGACGATTTAAAAACACTGTCCGCAGGAACATCTAACTTTAGAGCAGGTGTAAATGCAGGTAACTCAATACAATCTGGCGGTAACTACAACGTGGTCGTGGGTGATGAGGCAGGTACTGCGATTACTACGGGTGATAGAAATGTTACTATTGGTTTTGAAGCAGGTACTGCTATTAGTACAGGTGGGTCTAACATAGCTATTGGTTATCAGGCTCTTAAAACAGAAGACGGACATGGTTTAAATGTTGCTATTGGGGAAGAAGCCTTAGAAAATTTAAATGCAGGTGCTGATGGTTACAACGTAGCAGTTGGTGCAAGTGCTGGTAAAAACATGACCACAGGCCTCCGCAACATTATTATGGGAGGCCTCGCAGGAGATGCTTTAACTGACGCTGATAACAACGTAGCACTAGGCTACAACGCTTTAGGAGCAGATACTTTAGGAAGTAACAGTGTAGCTGTTGGTCAGGGTACATTACAGGCGCAAAACTTTACGACTGCTACTAATTCTTACAATGTCGCTGTAGGCCATCAAGCAGGTAATCAAGTAACCACAGGCAATAACAACACATTCTTGGGTGGTTTAGCAGGAGACGCAACTACAACAGGTAGTAATAACACAGCAGTAGGTAGAGATTCACTTGGTTCTAATACTACAGCAGATGCAAATACAGCTCTAGGCTATGGTTCTTTAAGAGATAATACAACAGGTTCAGCTAACGTAGGTTTAGGTTATTTAGCCCTAGAAGAAAATACAACAGGTAGTAGCAACACAGCAGTTGGGTTTCAAGTATTAGAAGAAAACACTACAGCTTCTAATAACACAGGTCTTGGTTATTTTGCTTTAAGAAAAAACACCACAGCATCTGACAATACAGCCGTTGGTTACGCATCTTTAGGAGCAAACACTACTGGTGATAACAATGTAGCCTTGGGTTACGAAGCACTTACAGCTAATACCGTAGGGGATAGGTCAACGGCTTTAGGTAACTACGCATTAAAAAGCCAAAATCCTTCATCCAATGCTGACATGTACAACGTGGCAATCGGACATAATGCTGGTGGCGATGTAACCACAGGCATATCTAACACCCTTATAGGCGGTTTAGCAGGTGATGCTATTACAACTGGTAGTCAGAACGTAGCATTAGGAAAAAGTGCTTTAAGTGCAAATACTACAGCATCTAACAATACAGCTATTGGTAACAACTCCTTGGCTGCAAACACTACAGGCACAAGCAACACGGCAGTTGGGTATCATTCTTTAGATGCTAACACAACCGCACATAATAATACCGCAATAGGTTATGATGCTTTAACCGCCAACACCACAGGGGCTTCAAACACGGCAGTTGGACAAGGAGCTTTAGAATCTAATACAACAGCAAATAATAACACCGCTGTAGGCAAAGACGCAGGAACGGCAGTAACCACAGGCGTTCGTAACACCCTTATGGGTGGTTTAACAGGTGATGCCTTAACTACTGGAAGAGATAACATTGCTATAGGTTATTTAGCTCTTAGCGGTGAAACGACAGGTGATAACAGTGTAGCAATAGGTAGTCATGCTCTTCAAAGTCAAAATAACACATCAAATGTAGATGTTTACAATGTTGCAGTAGGCTATAACGCAGGTAATTTAATGACCACAGGCGTACAGAATACCCTGATAGGTGGTCTTTCTGGTGATGCCCTGACTGATGCTGATTACAACGTAGCTATCGGTGCAAGTGCATTATCTGCTGATACATTAGGCAGTCGTGCAGTAGCCATAGGAGCAAGCGCTCTTGGAAGGCAAAACTTTACATCTGCAACAGCTAATTACAATATAGGCATAGGTTACGATGCGGGTCTAAATATCACAACAGGCACACAAAACACCCTCATTGGTGGTCTAGCAGGAGATGCCTTAACTGATGCAGACTATAACGTAGCACTTGGGTACAACGCACTAACATCAGATACGTTAGGTAGTTATTCTACTGCTATAGGTAGGAACGCTTTATATAGTCAAAACTTTACCTCTGCTACGCAATCTCATAATACTGCAATTGGATATGCCGCAGGTGAGTCAGTAACCACAGGCGTTAATATTACACTTATGGGTAGCGGTGCAGGTGATAGTGTTACTACAGGTAATTCAAGTGCCGCCTTTGGTTACGGGGCTTTGTCTTCTGTGACAACGAATGATAATAATACTGCT
>Ga0181397_1000372_pt1 | contig 17058 bp, 6 predicted proteins | sample 20SPOviralmetaG_FD_130126 | JGI IMG/M metagenome (GOLD analysis project Ga0181397, IMG submission 130126) | Marine viral communities from the oligotrophic San Pedro Time Series (SPOT) site, San Pedro Channel, CA, USA - 20 SPOT_SRF_2011-02-23 | ecosystem: Environmental > Aquatic > Marine > Strait...
AATTTTTATAGCATCGCCTAATGTATATGGTGTACCTTCAACTTTTTCATTAAATTTGTAACCTTTAGACATTTTTTCCCAAGCTTTACTTTTATTTAATATTTCAGTATCAAGGGCAGCAATACCATCAGAATAAGGCTTTAATAAAGTTTCTTCTAAAAACTTACGAGCTTCAACACCTGCTTTGCCTTTTGGTAAAAATGTGTATAGCAAACCTTTGAAGTCTTCAGCATTTGGTGGTATAAACCATCTAGATGTTTTTGCACCTTCTGCTGCGGCTTTATAAATCATTCTTCTAAATTTATTTTGAAGATCTGATTTGTTTTCTTCTTTAATTTTACCTTCTTCTAATTTTTTAATACTTTCTTCAGCTATTTTATTTGCTTTTATCATATCAGCTTTAGCTATAAGAAGTTGTTTAGATGTTCCTACTACTGACTCTTTAGTATTATCAACAACTAATTTAACAAAATCACTAAATTCCATTAATCCTTGAACTTCTTTATAAGCTTCATTAATAGCTTTAGCTAAATTTTTATCTGCTCTATAAGATAGTTTTATTTTATTAAATGCTCTTAATATAGGATCTAATTTAGCTCTTTGGCTAGGACTTTGATTTGCTTCTGTTTTAGCAAACCAACTTTTACCTTCAGATTTATTTTTTAATTTATCAAAATTAGCAGCAGGGTTACCTTCTACAATATCTTTAACAGATAGTTTAATAACTTCATTAACTGTTAAATCTGAAAAGTTTTTAGTAGTAGGATCAAAACCTAAAGCTTCCCTAATATAATTAAAAAACTTATCAATTAAAGATTTAGCTTCAGCATCTCCTTCAAATAAATTGTAAAGTGAAGCACCTTCTTCTCCTAATATATAAGCCATTACTTCGTTTTTATAATTAAATGAATCAGGACTCATTTCACTATAACCACCAATTCCTGGTGTATTCATTCTTTCAACAGCTTCTGCAAATCTAGGATGATTTTTTAATTTTTCATATATTGCGTTAAATAATCCAGGATCTTTCTTATTAACTAATTCAGCCCATTCATGAGTAAATTCATGCATAGGCGTATCTAATCCTGCTTTTTCTAAATTAATATATATTATATCTGGGTCTCTAAAACCTTTTTGATTCATAGCCTCTATAGCACTTTCTTTTGTATAGCCATAGTTAGCCATTAAATATTTAACAACATCTTCTTGATTAGTCATTATAAACTTATCAGGATATTGTGATTGTAATATATCTATAAGAGCTTCTAATCTTTCACTGTCAGATAATTCAAAATTTTCTAAGCTATCTTCTTGAAATTGTACTAATTTTTGTAGCTTTCTATTAACTTTACTTTTAGTAGCTTCTTGCATTTCTAAACTAGCTAATATACCTGAACTAGTTACATTGAATTCTTCTGCTATTGTTTTACCATTTAAAAGTTCATAGTTTGAAGGAGGAATACCACCATTTGATTCTACAAGCTTATTAAAATATCTAGCCCAAGTTTGATCATCCCACATTTGGCCATCTAAAACTTTGCTTTGGAAATTAAAAGACCTTCCTTCATACTCACCTTTTAGCATGTTATCATGAACTTCTTCCAGCGCACCTTGAAAATAATTTTGTTCTATATATTTAAAATTTTCTTCAACTTTACCTTCTATAGCAGATTGTAATAAAAATTTAGTAACTATTATTTGTGGTAAGCTATGTTCTTCTACAATTATAGCATCTAAATTTTTTGTAAAAAACTTAAAAGGTGCTAGATAACGCATAAAATGCCCTTGATATTTAGCAGAATCTTTTAAAAGTTCTATTATATAAGGAAGTGCTGTGGGATCTTCTTGTAAAATTTCTTGAAAAGTTAAAAATATATTTTTTAATGCAGGAAGTTTTTGAGCTTCATTATTTTTAAATTCTTCAGTTTTTATATATTCTCTAATATTAAGTTTATTTTTACCAGAACCAAAAGTTTTAAGTTTTTTCTTAGTACTATAATTAAATTTTTTAGGTAATTTAGGTTTATTTTTATCAAATGTAATACCTTTTATTTGTTCGTTTAAACCTTCTTTATTACCAAATATAGAGCTTTTGTTTACATCTTCACCTTTGTAAAAAGCAAAACTAGATGTGGACCAAAAATCTTCAGAAAATTTATTAGCATGCACATCCATAAAGTTTTTCTTAAAATCATTTTTAAACTCAGGATCTTTTCTATCTAAAGTATTATATTGTCCTTCATAATTTTGTTTAGTGAAACCTTGCCATGTTTTCCCAGCAGCATTTATTTCATCACTATTACGCATCATTTCCTGGTCTTTCATAAATATATTAGCACCAGGAGTACCATGTAAAGCTTCTACAGTATTATCAATTGTTTGTTGAAATGAAATACCTTGCTGCTCATTGAATAATTCTCTTTGCTCTTGCTTGTCTTCAAAATACGATTCGCGTGCGTCTGTTGCAAGTTGATCAGTAATAGCTTTTGTTAAACTAGTTTTTCTATCACTTAATGTTTGGGGTGATGGTGAATTAGCTCCTTCATAATAATCTAAAAAATCTTGGTCGGAAGGCATAACTTGATTCCATGTTTTTGAAATAAGACTTGATCCTTTTTGAAAATCAATATTTTTTAAAGCTATTTTTTTAAGTAACGGTAAATTACTTTTTAAAAATTTACTAAAATCATTTTTTGTTTTAGTATTTTTACCGATAAAATCTTTTACTTTATTTTTGTATTTAAAATTAAATACTTCATTAAATGATTTAAGTGCTGCACTTTGTCTTTTCTTTTGTGTAACCTCTCCTAATAGTTTAAGATCGTTTTCAACCTTTTGTAATCCTATTTCTGTATCATTATCTAAATCACCAAGTAAATCACTTAAACCAAGCTTTTCGTGATTAATTCTAGAATCTAGTTCTATATCTATATTTGTTTCTTCCGCGTATGCTGTTTTTATTAAATCATTTATAGATTTTTGTGTATCTTGTTTTGTAAATTGTTTTATTATTCTGTTAGCACGTGCAGGTAAACCACTTTTACGATTTGCAATATAAGCTGCTAAGGGTACACCTGTTTCAGGATTATACGTTTTAACTAAACCTACTATACCGCCTTTATCACTTACAAGTGCTGCTTTGAAATCATCATAAGTTCCAACTTTTTTATCAGCAGATACTTTAGACCACATAGATGTAGCTATAGAATTTATAAGTCCTGCTTGATGTTTTGCAACCTCACCCCAAGAATTTTTTCCTTTAGCTTCATAAGCTTTTTGTGTTTTTTCTGATAAATCAATATTTTTTTGTTTAGTAGGCCCATTAGGATTAGCCATATCAGTAGCATCAGGATTGCTAATTATACTAAGTTGCGCGGTTTTTAATTTATCCAACTGTTCTTTTGCAGATTGTTTAGCTAAATCAGATGAATTAGGATCGTTTAGTATAGACTGATATAATGACACATCGTCATCTATATTCATTAAACTAAGAGTTTCTTCTTCGTTTAGTTGATCTATTTGAAAATTTATTTGATCGTTAAGGCCTTTTTTCTTTTCTTTTAAATCTTTTAATCTTAATTCAAAAGCTTCAGCTTCAATACCACCATCTGTTTTTTGTACTTGTTTTATTAACTGTTCTGTTTTTTTAATTTCTTTATCTAATCTTTTTTCTAAATCAGTAACAGTTTCTGGTTGTACTTTCTTTTTTACAAGATCTTTGTTTTCTTTAATTATTTTTTTTCTTCTATCTTGTATTTTTTGTTCTAAATCTTTATTATTTTTAACTTTAAATTTAGTACCAACAAAATCTCCATCAGGTGACTTATCAATTATTTCATTAATAGTGTTAATACCATTAGCTTCGCTGCCTTTTATTTTTTTACCATTAACAGAATATTCTTGTTTGCCTGATAAATATCCTAAACCAATTGTTCCAGGTGCTGTAACAGTACCCGCTAAACCTTCAAGTAATATTTCTTCACCTCTTAGCTCTTGTCCTGCGGCTAACATACCTGCTGTTTCACCAATTGCTCCACCTGCCGCTTCTACTAATGTACCTTTTACTGCAGCACCAGCAATAGCTCGTCTAGTTCCCCCAATAGCTCTTGCACCTATTTTACCGGCTATTCCACCGGTTAATGCTTCTATAGCACCAATAGCAATACCTCTTCCTAAAGCTTTGCTTCTAATACTAAACATAGCATCTTCATCTTCAAAAACTTTTCTTATATCATCGTTTCTATTAAAATCTAAACCTTTTTCTTTAAGTTCTTCTTGTAGTAATTCTGCAAAAGTTCCGGTTGTTTCCATTGCTGTCATTGCAGCTGTAGATGCCCCTACAAATGTACCAGCGGCAACTCCAGCTCCTAATCCGGCAGCACCTGCAGCAGCGCCTGTAGCAGCACCTGCAGCAACAAGCCCTGGCGCTTCAAGAGCTGTTCTTGCCATCCCAACTCCAGAAGATAAAATAACTTCGGGACCAATAGTTGGATTTTGTAATAAAGCTTTAAAACCTGCTAAAAACCCACTATCACCATCTTTTTTATATTTTTCAACAAGTTGTTGATATTCTTGCATTTCTTCAGAAACAGCTGATTTTTTTGAATCTTCTAAAGCTTTTCGCATATCGTTTAAAGCTTCATCTGATCTATCTCCAATAAAAACATCTTTTATTTCACCAACAGCTGAGCTTTGGTTCCATCCAGATTTTACAGCTCTATACATATCGCTAGCAAAGTCAACACCAAATGTGTCATCACCAAAAGTATTTTCTAGCCATGTTGGTACTTCTGGTTCAATTTTAGGTTCTTCATTTTCCGCATATATAGATTTAAAATCATTAACAACAAATTGTATATTTGATTCCGACTCTCCATTGCTAATCATTTCTTGAACTATACCATCCAGTTTTTCTCTATTTTGTTCTGAAAGTTGTTGCATTAATAATTATATTTATTTCTTAATCCTGATGTATCCCCAGTGTTTGTAACTTGAGTATTATTTTGTGTGCCTAGTTTAGTAGTTGTAAGATTTGGATCTACAAATTTTTTAATAAAATCTTTAAATTTAGGATCATTTAATTTTATAGAACTAAATCCTTCTTTTTGATTTTGTTTTTTAATTTTTAATGTACCATCTTCAATTGTATAAGTAAAATCTTTACCTATAATATCTCTATAGTCACCAAAATTTTCTTGCGTTGGATTCGGTAAAGACGCTATATATGCATCTCTAGTTTTTCTATCTCTTTCTGACTGTGTTAATTTAGTGCCACCGCCTTGAGTATTCATCCTTGTTGTTTTAGATTGAGGATTATATTGTGGCCCTACAAATTCATCATACATTTCTTCAGCAAGTTGTAATAACATTTCTTGCTCGTTTTGTTGTATTTCTTGTGAAGTTGTTTTACCATCATTATCTCTATCTTGATTAATTAAAGTTTGATACCCTTCATAATTAATACCTCTATACTGTGAAAGTAAAGATCTAACCATATCTGGGTTTGTTTTTAAATCTGAAATTAATCTATTTTCGCCAATAGTTCTTATTTTACTTTTAACTAAATTACCATCTACCATTTCAGTATTATCTGGTAATTGAAACTCTCCCATACCCATTGCTGTTTTACCCTCAACTTTATAAGCTGTCATTGTTTTAAGAGCATTTGAAATAAAACTTGTAGCGTCAGCTTTTTGAGTTAATAAAAAAGATGCATCCCCATTAGATATAGCACCTACTTCAATTTGAAAATCTTTACCCCCATTTGTTGTGCCTTTAAAATATTTTGCACCGTTTATTTCTACAATACGTATACTATCAGGATTTTTTATAGCTGTTTGATAAAAATCAGCAACTTCAGGATCACTAGCATTTAAATCAATATTATCTTTATTTTTTAAAAAATCCGCAGCTTTTGTTTTTATTAAACCTAAATCACTAGATAAAATATTTACTTCTGATAATAAATTAGTTTTTAGCATTTCATACTCAGATTTATTTATTTTTCCATCTGCATATTTTTGAAAAGCTTCAGATAATTGTTTTTTATTATTTAATGAAAGATCAAGTAAATCCTGTCTTTGTTGCCCTGTAACATTGGCTCTACTTAAATCAACATTTAATGAACTTATTTCTTTTGTTAAATCTTCATCAAATTCATTTTCTATTTTTCTTCTGTAATTTTCAGATTCAATAACAGCATTGTAAGATTGTATTGCTTCATTTCCAGTACCTGTACCAGCTATAAATTGATTAGGTAAAAAAGTGCTAAAGGCATTTTTAGGTGATTCAGCTATTTTTGCCAACTCTCTATAAGGTCTATTTTTTGTTTTATAAAAAGGGCTTCTAAGAAAATAACCTACTCTATGTAATTTAGTATCATCTTTACCTTCTCTTTTATACCTTGAATTTTCTATTATTTCTAATACTTCAGGTTTAAGTCTAGGCGGTCCCGGTAGTTGAGGCCCATATTGAACATCCCCTTCTACAGGAATAGATTGATTTTTTTTAGCTTGTTCTAAAAGATACCTCTCTTTTTGTAGTCTTTTATCAGCTCCTCCACCAATCATATTTTTAGCTCTAAACATTTCTGCATCACCTATATCCATCATAATTGGTGCTCCAAAAATTTTTGTTCCTATCTTAGTATTATAATCGTCTTCAGTAGAATAATCAAGTGTTGTTTGTTCTAATCCATATTTTTCAATACTTTCTCCTATTAAATCTGGAGAAGGTGGTGGTGGTGGAGACGGGGGTCTTTCATTAAGCACACCTAATTTAGGTAATTTTTTTGCAGGCAATTGATCTTTACTAAAATCAAAATCTTGTTCTTTTAATAATTTTTTAAATTCAGGATTTTGTATTTTAACATCAGCAACCTCTGTTACTTCAGGTGGGATTGGATCTTCCCCACTCATTTTAGAAAAATCTAACCTAGAAATTTTTTCAGCAATTTTCCCAATAGCTATACCTGTAAAGTTTTTTGGAACTCCAGCATATGCTATCATTCGATAGTCTAAAAGATTGTTTATACCTTGTCCTATTGCAAAAAATGGACTATTTGATTTGTTGTTGCTCATATTATTACTATTTTTTAAATGCACCACCGGCTGCAGCTCCAGCTATTGATCCAAACCCTGATACTATAGCGGATGTAGCTTGTGCTCTTGCAGCATCTGCCGCTTCTTTTCTTGCTGCTGCTAAATTAGCAAGCTGTTGTTGCTTATCGTAATTTCTAAGTTGTATATCATCCGCAGATTGTGCAGATCTAAAATCTAATTGCATTTGTGCATCTGCGGCCATTTTTTGATTAGCAGATTCTTGTCTTGCAATATCAGCTGCAATATTTTGTTTAGAACGAAGTGCAGCATCGGCTATAGCTTGTGCAGATCCTGTTGCGCCCCCACCTGATTGTACAGCAGCATCTAAACCTTGTGCTAAAGCTTGGTCTGTTTGTTGCCCTTGAAATTGCGACGCTTGTAAATTTACTTGCATATCTTCAAATGGGTTGTCTAGACCTGAAAACTGATTTGTAAATGTTGTATCAAGAATACCCTGCCTTGCAGCTGATAGTTCTGCTGCAGCGGCTTTTTGTTCTCTTTTCCTTCTTCTGCTACCAAATATACCTGTAGCAATTTGTCCTAAACCTCCTACTGCACCAGCAATGGCTGATACTGGGTCAACAAATTTTAACGGACTTGACATAATAATTTATTTTTAAGTTTGACTAATATAATATTCACTTCCAACTGCTGCAAGTTCACATACAGAAGTTGATGCATTTCTAAATCTTGCTTTTAAGAAAAAGCCTTTTGTACCGGATATATCTTGTGTATTTGATCCGTCTTGAATTAATGGAAAAAATCCATCTGCACCTATACTACTACCTGGTTGTATAATATATACAGGTTGTGTACCAACTATAGATCCATAATATTTACCTTCTTTTAAAAACCAACCATCAAAATTAGACTCTTCAGAATCTAATAGTCTAACATTGGTTATACTATAAGTTGAATCTTGTTCACCTATTATTTCCGATGCTAACCATCCAGATGTACCTTCATAATTTAAACTCAGCCAATCTGAAACAAAAGAAGGATTATCATTAAATATTACTTGTACTTCTGAATTACCAGCAACTCCATAAAAGTTATTTCTATTTGCAGTATTAGAATGGTGTAAATATGCTTTACCGTTTTTAAATGTAAAAAACCTATTATTCATACTAATTCCTGTTTCTGGAATAAACGAATATCTGGTTGTCCAGCCCTGTGAGTTTAAACTGTACGATAAAGTAATGTTAGATGTCTCATTTGGGATACTTTCGGAGCCAATAGACGCATCCGATTGGTTGTACCCTTGTATTGATACTACATAATTTTTTTTGTGCCCGTCGTAGAGCCCTAAAATTTTAGCTGTATTAAACACATTTCCATCACTGTCTGTAGCTGTTGTCGTTTGCAGTGCACTTAATCTATCTCTAAAAAAGTTTGACATACCTTTTGAGCTAATAGGAAACATTTGTCCATTAGCAGGTGTTAGTTGTATTATACCACCTCTTTTAGCATCTGAAAAATAAACGTTGTTTCTAAAATATACAAATGATTCAGGATGTGTACTTATACCATAATTACCTTGGTATGCCATTGCCTGGCCTAATACTAAATTAGTTGCAGTAACATTAACACCATCGTCAGCATTGAATAACGCATCTTTATCAGCTAATATTCTAAATACTTTATCTTCAGCAAGTGCCAATAAATTTGTATCAAGTGTATATAGTTTTTGTATACCACCGTAATTTGGTTCAAGTTCTTTAGTAATACCTGTAGATAAATCAAATTGATTTAAATTATTTGTACCGGTTTTAGAATTATATAAACCAGAAAATATTAATCCTGTTTTTCTATTTTCTTCTGCATATCTTGGATCAGGTGTGTTTACTCTAATACCTTTTGCTAGTTCAATAGTGTTAAACTTATCAAAAAGTTTTCTTGATTCTAAATAAACTTCTTTTGAAGTATCTTCTGCCGTAGCAATACAATTTGCAAATTCTACTGTATTTAGTTGACCATGCTCAGTAATATTACCAGCATCATCTCTAACCTCATAAGTTCTATTACCTTCAAAATATAAATCTAAATTAGAGTCTGGTCCTGGTTCAGTTTCAAAGTTAGCTTCTTTAATTTCATTACTTTTAACATTACCATCATTTTTGAATGGTGTTTGACCTGCTATTAAACCTGTGCCAGAAGTAACAATTGTTGCTGTAGTTGAAAATAGTCTAGGTACCTTTACAAAAAACGAACCTTTTAATTTATTTTCACCATCTGTAGATAATCCTAACTTAAATAGTTTTAAATCATGTGTTGGACCACCATCAGACTGTAAATGCGCATTTGATGTACTTATACCAGTTCCAGCTATTGTCATTCCATCTTCATCAACTCTTGATGAAATAGTAAACTTTAAAGCATTTCTTCTATCTTCGCCAAGACATCTTATAAATGAAACACTGTCTACTAAAACAAGATCTGAATCAAATTGATTATTACTATTTCCTCTACCTTTAAATTTTAATGCTAATCTATCTGGAAAAGCTGCACAGTTTTGTGTTTGTGCAGCACTAGTTGTATCACCTTTTAACGGGGTAAATACAGCTGCAGAGCTATCTTGAGATGCAAAATAATTATTTAATTGGCTTATAACTACTCCCATGCCTCCTCTATCTTCATCGTCAATTACAAAAGTTGTAGTCCCTGCTGTAAGACCACCTGTTATTTGTTTTACAGTTTGGGAACTTGATGTTCCGTTACTAACAGAACTAGGATATATATCATGCTGCTCTTCTAAAAATGTAGCTATAGGCACAACTTTTCTTTCTGTAACTTGGCCTTTAACAACATCAGGGGCATCGGTTTCAATATCTAACACAGGATGTCTTGATTCACCTGCAAATATAGTTTCTACTGCAGCACCATTTAACTGTCTTTCAAATGTATGCCTTCTAGGTATTAATACAGTATCTTCTGTTATTTTATTTATATCCGTAGAATTAAATTGTAAATAAACATTATCTGAATCGGTATCGTGTACCGTACCATCATTATATATATTAAATGCAGATAAATTAAAGTGTTCACCCGATACATCTTTTACATAATATCTATAAGACTTAGCCCATTCAGGAGGATCACTAGTTATTTTTGCTGTTAATCCAGTTCTAAACCTTTGTGTAAATGCTGTTTTTATACTTGAACCTTCAGCATCTGTGTCTGGTGCTTTTTGAGTTAGCATACCCCCTATTCTTCCAAATCTATCCATATATGCAACACCAACCTCATAGGTTCTATTACCTTTTAAAGATGGTCCATTTAAAGGATCTGGAAAAACAGCTGTACTAAGTTCAATTTTTAAATTATCATTTTGATTATATTTAGCAATATAATTACCATATATAACTCTATTAGCTGTAACTTCTTGTGCTTTAGCACTTTTTGGTACACTATCAAATTGTCTTGTTAATTGAGTGCTAGGTAAAGCCGCACCAAAACTTCTTTCTTTTAATTGAACAGTTAAAGGACTACCATTGCCTCTTTCAGCTTCAGGTATTTCAATAGTTTTTAAAACATAAATAGTGCTTGAAATAGATTCTGTATATAATATATCTACAGCTTCTACGTCTGGTCCTCCTCTATCTATATCTTTTAAAGTTATTTGTTCTAATTTATTTGCTACAGAAGTATTGTGGCCTCTTCTAAAAAAATCTTCAACATTGGGATCTTTAGGAAGAAAAGCAACTTTACTGAATGGTGCATAAGGTGAAAATTGTCCATCGTTATAACGCCATCTGTAACTAAAATACGGAAAAATTTTTTCAAATGGTAATTTTTCTGACATACTATATTATATATTTTAAGGCCATTTTGTAAAAATTGGTTTACTTCTATCTGGTCCAGCTTGAGATAAATCAACACTAGCTGCTTTTACAAGAGGATTAGGGTGATTAACTGTTACAACCGCACTTAAACTTGCTTTTGCAAAAAATCCTTGATTTGGGTTTACTTCAAGTTCAACTCTATATTGACCATTTCCTTGTTTAATTAATTTTAATTTATTAACAGCAACTTTTGGATTTATAAAGTTATAAGCCGGAAAAGTTATATCAGACTCTTTAAGCTCTGCATCTTTTGGCGATACTGAAACAGCAAATGAAGGATTTGCATATCTCATTGATGAATATGAACCATTTGCTAATCTACTTCCAAAAACTTTCTTTTTACCATTTTCAGCTATTATAAGTCTTGTAGGACTAACTTTTATACTTTGTACAGGTATAGGTGTATTATTAGCTCCTAGTGTTGTAAACTTTTTAACACTACTAATTCCTTCACCGCCTGAACCACTTAGTCCAGAAATATCACCAAGGGTATTATCATTTAACATAGTACACATTACATGATATTCTGTACCAGCTGATAACCCTGTTAATTCTGCAGTATCTTCTATTGGTTCATTTGTTGAAACAAAAGTTTTAGCAGGGTTTGCATTCCAAATAGTTGCAATAGTATAAGGTGAACTCATTGCAGATGTTTTAGCATAATAAACACCGTGCTTTGTAATAGTTGAAATATCACCGCCACCACCAGTCCATTTAATATGTACCTCTGCAGAATTTTGTGTTACATTTTTTATTTCTATAATTTTAGAAAATGCTCTTTGTCCGTTAGGATATGCCGGAGGTTCTGGTTGTGTTTTAAAAGAAAAACATCTTTTTGAAGGTCCTTCACCTTGCGCAAAAGGAGATGATGTTATTGCTACACCATTATTTGCTGTAACAAAATAAACATATCTAGTATCTGCGGTTAATCCGGAAATTGTTGTTGCAATTGCATTTTTTAAATTTGATAAATCATCAGTGTCTGCAGTTACAGTAACAACACCTGATGTTGCATTAGGTGAACCAGCCGCATTATTTTTAATATATGCCTGCGTTGTTGCCTCTGTAACAGAACCAGATCCTCTATATAGTGAAGCACTAGGTATAGAAGCTATTTTCATATAATAAAATTTAGGTGTCATTTCAGTTAAGCTTTTATTAGAACCTCCATTGTCACCTTGGTTTGCTCTAAAACTACCGGCCTTTCTTCCTACATCTTTTGTAACTAATAACTCTGGTACAGGTAATCTAGTACCAATACCGGATGTTACAGCTGTAGTTCCTTGTAGTTGTACCCGTACAACTCCTTTGCCATAATCACCTGTTTGATTATCATCTTCTGCTAAGTGTAAGGTGTTGCCACCATCGCCTGATATTTTAACATAAGCTATATAGTAAATAACTTGACCATGTTGTCCTGTAAGTGTAGCTTGAGCTGAAAACTTAGGTGTTTGCCCAGCTGATCCTTGCTGTCCTAAAAATGAGTTTAATAAGGATATACTATTTGGTGTATTACTTGTAACAGTATTACTTACTGCAACAACAGTACTTCCAGTTCCTGCAGCAACTTCATTTGCATTTGTTCCATAAATAAATCCAGCTTCTGTTAATGTAGGTGTATTAGATAACTGTTCAAAAACCTGGCCATTAAATGTAACTTTAGGCTGGCCACCGTTTATTTGATTGCCTGTATAATTTAAAGTTTCAATATCTGGTGGTTCATTTATATTACCTAATTTAGGTGGTCCAATTACTGAACCATATATTTCTTGACTATTAACTTTTACAAAAGGCATAGCATAGTAATCTTTTCTAGCTATAGGTAGTTTACTAGAAACATTACCTGTACCATTTGTTATTGGAAATCTATCAATATCAAATCCATATTGAAAAGTAAAATTACCTGCTTGTATTTTTTGTGTCGATGTATCTAACACGGTATTACCATTTATATCATTAATACCAGTAGCAGGACCGGGTATCATTCTAGCAAAGTTATCATTTATTCTTTGTGCTCTGCTTAATATTAAACCTTGTTTTTGTAAATTAGTACCATTACCTAAATCAACACCTGGTTCCTGTGATGTAAAATATATACCCATTTCAGTAGCAACAGGAGTATTGTGTGCAATAGTTACATCGACCTCTATCTTACCAGAAGTAAATCTAATAGCATCAGCATTTATTGTAATTGGCACGTTTGTAGTTCCTGTTCCAGCCTTATATTCTTTTACAGCAGGTTTACCTCTTTGTCTTTCATATCCTTCTCCAAAGTTGCTTCTACCAAAAGCACATATAAATATACTTTCATCTCTTGTAATACTAAATGCAGATATTGCAGAAGTTTCTACAGCGTAGGTTTCTTCAGATTGCATATAACCACCATCCCAAAATTGTGATACTCTAAATATTTCTGAATCATTACTAGCTTGTTTCCATTCTATTCTACCATTATAACCTTGATCAACCTCTGTACCTGTACCTGATGCAAATGTAAGTGTTGTTATTTTTTTAACATCAAATGCTTTTTTAGAAAAATAAAAACCTCTTTCTAATCTACCAGATGCAGTTATGTTCCAATTGTTGTGATCAATTCGAGCTTTCATAGTTACAGAAGTATTATTCTGGTCTGGCTCTGACATTGAAGGGTTTGGTTTATGCTGTACTGCTTTATTATTTGGATCGTTTGATGCAGATATAGGAAATGATTTAATTAAACCAACTCTTTCAACTGAATCTATTCCTGTAGAAGCAAAAGCTTGTACAAACAATTTTTCACCAAAACTAAAATCATCTATAGTTGTAACAAAATTTCTTCCACTAGGATCATCATCTCCTCTTGGAAATTTAGTATGTACTTGACCACCCTCAAAAGTTAACACATCATCACTAACATCACTTAAAATATCACTAGCAGTAAATGTTCTATTATCTGATGTAACCGTTCTAAATACATAAAAACCTCTATTAGTTATAGTTGCGGTATTAGTATTAGAACTAACGGTGCCATGTAGTATAACAGTACCATCTGCTCCTTTACCCGGAAAAGTATCTCCAGGGCTAATAGACATTGTCTTAACTGCTAAATTAGGTGCGTTTGCAGAGTTTGAAGTATCGTTAATTACAAATGTTTCTATATCATCTGTTCCATCTACATTTTTTGCATAAATTTTTCCAGGAGTAACGTTGTTTTTTGCGTATGCAATGTAATAATATCTTTTAGTTAAAACTAAACCAGATACTTTAGAATCAAATCTTCCAGTGTTTGTATGAGATACAATTGGTGTACCTCCTGCTAATAATTCTTGTAGTGTTGGTGCATCTAAAGAATCTATTTGTTTATATACAAAACCTCTTTCTGTAAAAGGTAATGTTCCACTTCTAGCTTGACCGTATAGTACAACATCTGTGCTTTGAGTATATGCTTTATCAGTTTGAATAAGCGGAGCAGATGCTATAGGGTTTATTATAGCAGTTGAAGCAGATGTAGTAGTTGTTATAGCTGTTTGTGGATGAGGTCTAATAACTGTTATATCTCTTTCTTGAAAGTTTCTACCATATACAATAGTATTACCTGTAGAGTGATCTGCAGCTCTAAATATAGTTAGGTCTATTTTTTTAGGTTCGTTAACACCATCTGTAAAAAACAGCATATCGTCAACAATGTTTATCCCTGTAATTAAATTACTAGGGTGAAACTTAAGTATGTTACTTGCCATATTATAATTCTGTATAATCTATTATAGCCTCTGGAAGCGCACGAAAATCATCAAATCCATCAATATTAAATTTTAATTCTGTACCAGCTTCTATTGTATCACCTTCTTTAAAATTTAAAGGTAATAAATATAAATTTTGAACAGAATTAATTTTAATGTTTTTATCTGGAGTAAAAGTTTTCTTATCCATTACAAAAGAAGGCGGTTGAATTTTAGCTATAGCCATATTAATAATTATAAGTTATATTTAAAGTATGTGTTACAGAAGCAGTGCCTCCGTTTAAAGTATTTGGGTTACATTCAACCATAATACAAGGTAATACACCAAATAAAGCAGGTCCTAAATCCCATATAGTAGCTGTATAATCAACACCGTTTGTTTTACCAGATATAGATATATCTAATTTTGAAGCATCAAAACCACTAAATGTAGGAAGCGTATCTATTGGTCCAGGAGTACTAGTTTGTAATGGTATAAAAACTGTACCACTAACTGATGATTCAAATGGCCCTATTTTAAATACCGCAGTAGGGGCCGCACTACTACCAGCATTATATGATAAACCAGCTCCGACATCTGTAACGTGCCCTAAAATAGGCGTAGTGCCAGACCCTGTGCTAGTTATATTTGGTGTAAAAATTGATTGTCTATTAGCATTTGAAGGAGAGCCTACTTTTATTTGTATTGTTGAAGATGTATATCCAGACCTAGACGCTGTTATATTATAAAAACCTGTAGATAATCCTGATGCTTGTATTTGTTTAGAATCATTTTTAGCTCCAGTAACACCCCCGTGATCTGTAAAAGTTACCGTAGAAGGTCCTGTAGCTGAATAAGTAATTTGGTCTTCTGATGCAGGAGAATCAGAAAGTAATCCTGATGAAGCACCAGTAACTGTTTGAATATAATAATTACCATCGCCTTTTAAAAAATCTCCATAACCTACATTTCTATTTTCAACTGCTGATTCACTTATTGCGGGTACTATAAATAATTTATCTGCTGTAGGTCTATTTATAGCTGATGCAGTTGTTGTAAAATATTTTATACTGCTTAATGTTGTACCAACACTATTTGTAGCGTAGGCAACAACAGCATAAGTTGTACTAGCTGATAACCCTGTAATAGCTTTTGAAAAAGGTGATGTTATAGGTGTAACGGCTGCATTAGTTCCTGAAGACTGCACTTGTGCTGCAGTTAATGCATTTGAAACTGTTGCACCTGTTGAAGTTTGAGAAACTGTTATAGGTAGTTTAGCGTGTACTTGATCTACCGTGCCTAAGTTTGACTTAAAGTATATAGTGTTAGGTTGTGGCCCTGCTAAGTTTTGATAATCATATTGTGAAGATGTGATTGTTGTACCATCCTTATCTTTTACTGTAAGATCACTCGCAGCCACTCCTTCAAAAGGATCGGTCCATAATGGCGCACCTGAAGATAAATTTGCGGATCTACCACTTAAAGATCTAATAACAAATTCATTTGTAAAATTTGTTACTGTAGTACTGCCACCTGTATTTGCTTTATAATAAAAACCAATTGCTGTAACACCTGCACTATCATTTGTATATTCAGCATTTAAAGTTACACCAGTAGCCGTAATATTAGTGCAGTCTAATATATTTACAACAGGTGCAGCTATTGCTGCTTGTGTTGCTGTAACTGTACCGGTAACAAATTTTCCTGTATTAGAATATCCTGCAGGAACGGTAACCTGTGCTTGTATTACCCTTGTTGTATTAGTTGAAACAGAAGCACCAAAGTCTGGTGTTAAAGAAAAAACAGTTCCAAGTGTTGCTGAAACACCAATAGTCCCATCTTTAGTAACAGTAGCAGTAACAACAGCATCTGAAAAAGCAAATGTAGGTAATACAACTTTTGTAGGACTAGAAGCTACAAAATCAGAACTATCAATAATAATAGTCTTAACGGTATTATCTTTTAAATTATGTTCAAAAATACCATCTGATTTATCACCGGTAACAAAATAATATATTCTATTACCTTCAGGGTGGGCACAACTTCCAATTACTTTTGCATTTGCATTTGTAGAAGAAGAAAGACCTGTTATACTTTGATTAGCAATAAGCTCATTACCTTTTAAATTTTCTATAACTCCAACATTTGCATCTTCTGAAGTATCTATACTAATATTTAAAGCATCTCTATATGTACCCTTAGGTACTATTCTATCATCTAAATCTCTTTCAAGTCTAGCTTGATTAAAACTTCTTTTGCTTTGTGCCATTTAATTCTAATGTTTAATCCACTTACTTTTGCCTCTTAATATTTGAGCAAGTTCTTCTAATTTATAATTGCTTAATCTTATTTTAGTATTTCTTAATTTTGCAGTTGCTTCTTTTTTATATAAAGGTGCTAAGCCAGCGCTAGCAGGT
>Ga0181397_1000373_pt1 | contig 17035 bp, 16 predicted proteins | sample 20SPOviralmetaG_FD_130126 | JGI IMG/M metagenome (GOLD analysis project Ga0181397, IMG submission 130126) | Marine viral communities from the oligotrophic San Pedro Time Series (SPOT) site, San Pedro Channel, CA, USA - 20 SPOT_SRF_2011-02-23 | ecosystem: Environmental > Aquatic > Marine > Strait...
CTTGAACGTGCAACAGGGCGTCAGGTGATGCCACGCCAATACCAACTTCTGCGCCATCTTTACCTAAAATAATAGACGGGTTCGAGTCATCGGTGCTTATGGTCACGTAGTCTTTTGCATCCGTCGATTCGATATCAAGCGCAACACTGGTGTTGTCTGGGAGTACCGGACCAATAGCAGAAACTAAATCATTAAAAGACATTATAGGCTCCCGAGCATCATGGATATCGTAGCCTTGTCATTTGCATCCGGTGAACCAGTGGACACTACGTTGGCAAGGCGAATACTCTTAGCTTGAATGCTGAGATTGATTGTAAAGCTAGCTGTCGATGAAATCGTTTTCAGTACAAGTAGGTCGCTACCTGTCACTGTCCCACCTGCTACGCTAGTAGTTTGCATCTTATAGAAGTTGGTACCATCGTCGCTTAATTCAATATTAAACTGAAGACCAGTTCCTGCGTTACGAGTATAAGTGCAGAACAGTGTAAGCTGATTAAAGTTCTCACAATCTACTGTGGTTCCAGCTGCAACTGCACCGTTAACTGCTGTAGCATTGAAACCTGTAGCTGTCTTTGCTACAAACTTCTGTATCTTAAGTCCACGCATTGTCATTATTCATCTCCCGATAAGACGCTTATTATGGAAAAGTATAACAGTCATTAGTATTTACCTCCATAAACTAAACGCACGTTTTAAAAAAAGTTGCCTATCTATAACCGGCCAGGGGTATCACCGGGGCAGGAGCCCCCAGGCCGGACGACTCCCGAAGGAGGCGTTAATCGATTTGTTTGCCTGTAAAATATCCATGCCCTGCTGTTGTTAATAGAGTCATTACTTTACCGGAATTGTTCTGTAGTTTAACCTTAACCTTATCGCCTTTATTCAAGGCCAAAGGCCCCGTAGCCACACGGAACTGACTAATATGCCTTGAAAGTAACATATCTCCATAAGTTACTGCTACAGCTGCCCCTTCTACAAGTATTGCTAAATTAGATGTATAATAAGAGTCACTATAATCAGTTGGGTCTGAGTGGCTTGTAGATAACTGCGCTTCAAATTCATATACACCATCACGAGGTGCAACGAATATACCCGTCCCTGCCGTGTAGTTTCCACCAAGGTCAAAGTTTGGCGCGTTTGAAGCGTCATCATAAAGCATTACATAAGTAGAACCAGAGGCTACAGTTGTGGGTGCCGTATCGTAAGCTGCTCGAAAAGATGGTACTGAATTAATTAACCTAGCATCGTTAATGTAGACGTTGCCGGTATTGTTAGCTCTAATAAATTTAAACTTACACCACTGGGTTGTTGAATCTAAAGTTAAACCTTTGGACATTTCAACCCAGGTATTTTCTGTTTCATTAACAAGATCAAATTGACCATTAACAGCTAACTTAACCGCACCGTTACTTGTGGTTTGATCTCCTCTATATTGTATTAACTCTACAGCAAAATCAGCAGCAGCTGCATCGGTTCTTAAAGTTGTAATAGCCCTCATGACCCCACTAGCTGGAACAGGAAATAAATTTGTTTCAATAGCTGCTGCTGCGTTTGCTCCAGATGGGGACTTAATGGACGCGATGCCACTTTTAACTACACCCAACTCTCTCTTAAACTCAGTGTCCCATGCACCCGTTACCATCTTCCAGTTGGCAGGAGGCGCGAAGTTGGGGCCAGCGTCAGAGTTGTTTCTGATAGATTCAACCCAGCTACCGATATCAGGATCAGGGTTGTACTGAACCATGTCGCTGTAGTTAGGGTCTCTAAACACTGCGTTGTTACCAGTGGGGGTGTACTCAACAACGTTACTAAAAGGGCTGTATGTTATTGGGCCTACCCCCGCCGCCATAGGGGGGTCGGTTACGGCAGAGACTACAGGTACCGTGTATACCCGAGTGGCAGCAACAAAATAATACGTCACCCCTGGACTTAACCCTGAGATTGTCAATTCCTTGCCACCTAAAGCATTCGACTCGCCCGCAAAAAAACCTCCCTCTGAAAAACTTATTCGACTTTCCTTGATAACGTTAGCAAAATTATTACTATCAAGTGACATATAATAAACCACTGATTTTCTAACAGCCGAAACAGCCGCTTCCCCACCCCACCCACCGGTAGTCGATAATGTAATCGCATCCGGGCTGTTAGCCGAGAATGGGGAAAGAGACGCACCTTTAACTGTTACAGTGCAATCGTGGTATGCCTTAGAGTAAGTAAGATTTTCACGAGAGCCCCCAATCGACTCAACAGCGTCAATTGTTAACTCTACGTCACTAGCAATGGCTGTAATCTTGGCATCCCACTGCTGAGTATTTCCAGAAGCATCGAGCTGTTGAAAAGAAATATAGTCGTTTACACTAAAACTAGATGTAAAAGTTGTAGATGTACCATCTACTGTAACACTGGTTACACCAGAATCTATAGTTACAGTACCGGGTAATGTTATCGCAGGGATGTCGGTAACTAATGTAAAATACAATCCGTCCGATTGTCTATCTTCCTGATACCCAACTGCATGGTAAAATGAACTTAGTACAGCAGTGTCTGTCAAAGATGAATGGGTTATAGAGTCAGAGTTATAAGATAATGATAAACGCGCACCAGGGAATATGTAATCCGGCGAAGAAACAGCAGAAGCGATATCAAGGGGTCGTAAAACTTCTGCATTTGGTAAAGTTCGTACTGCAAAATCCCCAGGTACAATTGTATCTGTAAGTGCGAGGGTTTGATTCTCAATTCTTAATACCGGTGCTACTTCTGAATCAGAGTAACTAGTGTTCATAGAATTATAGGCGTTTAAGTACCCCGATGGTTTACCTCTACAAACCATAGATGTTGTAGCGGATTCGCTATCTATAGTATGCCTAAAACTATGTACTGCTAAATATTGGTCGTTATCATAATGATTATTATTAGCTTCAAACTTATAATAATCTCCTAATTCAACTGCCCAGAATAAAGGCATATCTACACTTTGGACAATATCAATATTTTGCAAATCTTTTAATATAGCCCTCCCAAATCTTTCCGCCTCAATTTGTGAATCAATTAACGCTAAAGACCCCTCGTCGCCGCCAACCCTTACGGTTCTTTGCCCATACTTAGCAATAGACTGCTCGTTTTTAACTTCAGCAAATTGATTATTAGATGTTTTAACTTCCCCATTTTGTAGTACATATTTATTGTAATGCACTCTAATAAAATTTCTCATGCGAGATTGACTTACACTTATCTCTGAAACATCGTAATAAATTGAAGGGGTAAAAGTAAAATCAACATTAGTTGTAACCCTGTCTCTTGAAGGGCAGACCAACATTGGAACAAACGCGCCCTTTGGTGTGGCATCAATGGAATTATTCGGTCCAGTGGTTGTTACATTATCGTTCCATTTGAACAAAAAATTCCAACCCAACCCTTGTGCAATCTCAGTGCTAGCACCCATAAGGGTCTTATCCAAAACATCAAAAGTTTTGTTTGGGATATAAGCAGGACGTTCATCGTGAACCACGGGTCGTGAAGCTTGACCTGTTGCTGAAGGTGAGCGGTCTTGCACATACATAACTGTATCGCTATCAATACTATCAACAATGGTACTAAATGTTCCTCCTCCATCAACAGTATATGTAATTGCTATTTGTGCCCCCACATACAACTCAGTTGTAAATTTAGTTCCAGACCCTACAATCTTATTAGGCTCTAAAGAATATTTAATAGGCACTGTAACTGTACCCGTTATCGCTGCGTCTAATTTAGCCTTATCGTCAGGGGTCGGACCCCCGCTAGGTGTATAAAGATGATAATCAACATTGCCGTGAGAGTATGACGCAGCTGGGCTTGAGGCATCTTCAAAATCATACCCAGGGTTTTGACTACTCATAATATTTTGAAGAATAGTGTAAATCGAAAGAGTTGTTGCGCCAACAGTTCTGGCGTCACGCCCCGATGATGCCTCATTTGGGTAATCTAGTAAAAGACAACTTGTGTTACTTGTTACAACATCAATTCTTAAATTCTTTAACCCTGAAGGCAAGTCAACGTAAACTGAAGACTTCCCCTGCAAGGCAGTAAGAAAAGATGTACCGCTACCTGTTAAAGTTCGGGTGGTCGCCGAAGTTGATACTGTTCCGCTTAATGTAGAAAAACCGTAACCGTTACCATACCTAGATACATTACCTAAATTATCCTGAGTGTTGTTTTTATAAATTAGCCAATCTTGGTACTTAGCCGATAAGTCTCTACACTTCACATTAACCGTATCAGATGCCCAATCAATATCCTCGATATACCCTCTAAACATTTCCTCCCACTCATGTGAGGCTGTGGTCGTTGAAGACGTTGGAGTTATCCGGTCCATTGGTAAAACAGCAACTTCAATTATTACTTTATTAGAAACATCTATAGGGAGTGAGGCTTTACCTATATTTTTATTAAGTAAAGAATTAGTAGCAAAGGGTGAAATGTTTAAACTGTCTACCTGTTTAAATAATTGAAAATCAGCATCTGCACCAATTGCATCAATATCTGTTCCCCAACTTACAGACTCTATCCAATTATAACCCCCGTAATTAGATAAATCTACAATGTTAGACCCAGCTTTAATTGTAAGGGCTCTACCTGACTCTCCAGATGCAGCAGCATCCGCCATGGTTGCATGTGTGTCATCTGCAATTGCGGTAATATGTGTTATTAAACCGCCTGCATCATTTAATTCAATAAGACTCCCTACAGATAACTCTTTCGTAAATTTTGTACTTACCCCTACTAAACTTGTATCGCTTGAAGTAGTTACTGACCCTGAAGTTGAGCGGGAAACTGTATTAAAGTTTCCAGTATAAGGAGCCCCATCACCATCAACACCGAATGCACCTGATGACCTATCTACTCTAATTCTAACATGGACAGACCTGTTGGAAGATTGAAGTAAGTTTGTTTGAGCAGTGCTTAAAGTTCTCATGCTGTTTCCACCAATTCAAATTTTAAAATTTGCTTCGTCGCCCCGGAAGCATGTAGAAATTTTCTCTCAGTAACCCTACCAATAACATTTACTATCGAGTCTCTCGTAACATCCCCATCCATTTTCAATTTGGGGTGGAGGCCAACGTTCTGCCCAAAGTTATACCAACCAGTAATGAGGGCAGAAGTTGCTGCGTAAGGTAGGATCTGGAAGTCATCCATCATCTGAGCCCATTCGTTAGCAGTTGTCCCGTCACTTCCAATACACCACTCATTCCAGGCAGAAGGGGTTGGAGTGTGCGCTGTGGTTGCAAAAGCCTGTAGAGCTGCATTGACGTACATGTATTGGTTGTACTCACCGGACTCAGCGTTACGCCTAACAACGAAAGTCAGCATCTTAAAGTTACCGTCAAAAGGATCTGCGATTTCTAAATGACTTGTTTTGTTTGTATCGCTTGAAGCATCTGAAGCAGATACATTAAAATTTAACTTACCATCAGTAGTTCGATACGCATTAGCGGTATTCTTATATATCGCAGCACCATCCGAAAAATTGAAAAGGTACGCAATATATGACGGATCTGTTGCTGAAGGGTTTGTCCAAAGATTAATTGTTAAATCTTGGTTAGGTTTAACAGAGCCTATACCTAAATCATACAACTCACCCTCGTCATCAACCCGTCCCGATTTACCGGAGAACCCTGTAGGTACTGTTGAATGAAATGAAACATCTGCGGTAACACCTAAAACCAAAGCAGGTACAATACCCTTAGACGTTGCAATTGTATCATCAAAGGTTAGAATGTCTCCATCGCCATTGATAAGCCCCTCAAAGGCCAAAGCTTCCATCTCGGTGAGAGGTGTGGTGGAGAACTCATACTTTCTATTTTCAGTTATAACGTTGGTTCTATAATCACCTGCATGAGAACGAGTTCTAGCACTTTGTTCTTGAATACGACTAGACCCCCGTTTAGCTGAAACAGGAATCGTTACCCCGTTTAATCTTAAGAAGGCCATTACGTTTCCTCCAAGACTACTGAGATTACTTCTTTAATCTCGTCACCTGCGTAAATAAACTTAGAGCTATTAATGTGACCTATAAATTCAGTCGTTAGTAAGTCATCTAAAATTACGTCACCGTCTACATAAACCTTGGGTAATGAAGACATAGATTTATCCATATTATACCAAGCTGAAATAATATCTGACGTTGCCGCGTAAGGTACAACCATCAACTCATCTATGTACCCATCCCACCTTGTATTTGAACTGCTGTTATTTCCAATCTTAAATGTCGTTATATTGGATAAGGTAGGTCCAGTTGTTGCTGTGGTAGTTGAAGCTACAGAAGTACCATTAAAATATAACTCTTTAAAATTTTCTGTGCCTTCTGGATTGTTTCTAAGTACAGCTGTAACCATGTGAAAGTTACCGGTGCCAGTCCAAGGGTTGGTTGAGTAAGTTACATTACCGGCTGTACCTGAATTGCTCTTTGTATAAAATACAAGATTATTATCACTTTCATCACGAGTTAATCTTATAACGTTATTGTTACTACCATCTTCAGCAATCAAGATATACTCATCATCCCCTGAAGGGTTATCCGAAGCGCCCCCATGAGATACCCAGGCATTAATTGTAATGTCCGTCATTCCAGATAAAACACTTGTAGGGTATGTTAAAATCCTATCGGCTTGTAACGAACCTGCACCATACTTAACACTTGAGGTCTGTTGCGCTGTGGCTGTTCCAACCGTTAAAGGTCTAACACCTTTGTTGCTGTACAGGTAAGCAGGGAACTCACTAGCTGATATGCTTCCGTTAGCATCCCCATCGAAAGACCAATACTCCCCTACACCGCGAATCAAACCCTTAAGAGCCTCGGCATCCATTTCTGATAAAGGTGTTGTTGTGAAAGATATAGACCTCTTAAGATTACTTCGTTGGAATATGGCTGTATTGTTATAGGACATAACTCTACTGCCAACCTCGATAGGTTTTACGTTTAAAGATCCTTGTGCGACCGGGACAGTGTGACCATTTATTCTTAGAACAGGCATTATCTACTACCCACTACACCTTTACCGTATAGAGAACCTGACCTTGCCATTGAGCGCCACTCTTGTTCGTTATTTAATTTCTTCATGAAGTCTTTAACGTCTGTAACCTTAACAACCATTGTCCCAATTTGAATATTCGTACCATCACCAGCCGACTGGCCAGCAGGGATAACTTGTTCCCCTGGGGTAAGAAGGGCATGAACAGAATCAGTATTCCCAGACCCCGGAACAATACCACCCGTGTGCATTCTAATTGGGCTGTTCATATGGCCAGGAGATGCTGAAGACCTACCTGTCCTTGCAGCCCTAGTGCTATTAATAGCTTGCTGGAATGCAAGTAGGTTTAATTTAATAGCTTTTGGTAAACCGGCTATCCCATGCATAGCTTCATTTAAGTCATCAAACTTATCTGCGGTATCGTCAACTGAATTACCTAAATCATCTAACCCACTATTAAGATCGGACCACATTGCACCGATGTCTATTTTTTTCAGGTTTGCACCGAACGCATTTAAGAAGCTTGCAATCGCGTTCCAAATTAAAGCTAAAGGGGTAAAGGAGGCTAGGAGAACCTTGGCAACAAATTTTAAAACAGGAACCATCACCGCTGATATAACTTCAACAAAAGGGTTAAGAGCGTTAGCGAGAACGCCAAGTATCTCTCCAGCTGTTTCCATAAAAGTTTGAAAGGCTTCTGATTTTTGTAGGACAGACATCATGGCGGAACCAATAGCCATCATAGGTCCACCCGCCGCCATACCCTGAACCATGTTTACAAAGATGCCGCCGATCTCTCCGCTAACAGCCAGGAATGAACTTTCAACAGTGTCGTAGAAATCTAAAGCTAATTTTTTAGCCATGAAGAATGCAGTTGTCCACCCACTCTTGAGTTCCTTGGCGGCGTCAAAGATTTCCAATATCCCTTTACCTTCATCTATTAACTGATCAACACCGGCTTGTTTTTCAAATTCTCTACCTTGGTCTAATACTTCTGCGGAAGATAACTCAGGGCCTTTAACACCTCCGAATGAAAACCCGGTTTCTATAAAATCCTCTAACTTTTTTGCATACTTTTCAGGCAGACCTTGAAGGATGTTGTCTACTTCTTTAAATGCTATTTCATCAAGCTCAAATTGTTTTAATTGGTCATCAAGAGATTTTTGAGTCGCGTCTACTATGGCTTGGACTCTATCTATATCCGCTTGTTTACGTGCTTTTATTTCAGCTTTAATACCTTCAATAGTAGCTTTTAGATTTTCTTTTTGTAATTTTTCTGCTGTTTCTTTAGCCAATATTTTAGCCAATAGTGTATCTTGCTGTGCTTTTGCATCTAAAAAAGCAGAACTTTTCATAAATTCTTTTTGGCCAGCGATAGCAGCGTCGGCTGCTTCTTTAGCACCAATGCCTGCTTCTTTTGCAAGATCAGTGAATATATTTGAGAAGATAGTTTTAACTCTCTTCTCCATATTTAAAGATGCTAAGGCTGCATCCCCTTCAACCAGTGTCTGTTGAAAAGAGAAAGTAAATTTATCAATAGCACCTACAAATCCTTTCTCTCCCCCCTTCACAGGATCGCCTGATAAGAGTCTGGCAGAACTTAACTTTCTAACTTTTTCTACTGCTCTTGCTTCTTTGGCTCTTTGAATTTCTAATTTATCGTGTCTTGCTTTTCTAGCTTTTCTTTTCTCAGGGTCTTCAGCAGGTATACTTTCTCTGAAACCTGGACCCACTGACATTAAATTATCAAGCGCCTCTTTAGCTATCTCTGTTCGCCCAGCATCACTAAATAATTTTAAAAAATCTGCAAGACCGTCTGTCGCTTCTTTCAAAGGTTCAATAAAGAAATCCCCAATATCTTTACCAATAGCCTCTAAATTGTTTTTAACTTCCGCAAGATTTTTATTGAGAGAGTCTCTGATTGTATCAGATTGTTTATCCATCGCTGTAGTAGCGTTTTCTGTAGAATCTTGAAGATCATTATACTCATCTATAACACCGGATAATGCCGTTACAGCACGAGCAGAGTTTCTATTAAAGATTCCAAATACATTTTCGTTACCAGCCTGGGCATCCTTTAGTTGTTGCAAAACGCTACTAATGGAAAGCATTTTACCTTCAACGTCATGGGTGACAATGCCCAGCTCATGTAAAACATTATTGGCAGCATCAGTGGGTTTAGTTAAATCCATGAGCATTGCTTGAAGCGCACGACCTGCTAGACCTGCTTCAAGACCAGTTTCACCTAGTAAAGCTAAAGCTGTTGTTACATCTGAAAATGAAAGACCTGCTGTTTTAGCGATCGCACCTGTAAACTTAAAACCTTCACCGAGACTTTGAATAGATACGTTTGCACTAGCTGAAGCATGTGCCAGCATATTGGCAATATGAGGCAGCTCGTCCATTGATTTGCCGAAAGCTTTAAGCATCCGAACAGATAAGTCAGCTGCTTTCGCTACAGACAAACCACCTGCTGTTGCCAGATCTGCAACTGTATCTAAAGCTTTTCCAACATCTTTAGCTTCAAAACCCGCTCGACCTAAAACTTCAGCTGCAAGTAATAATGAATCAGCAGTGTGTTCAGAGTTAATACTTACCTGTATAAGATCTTTCTCTAGACCTTTAAACTCAGCAGCTGTTCCAGATGTAATTGCTTTAACAACTTGAAACTGCTCTTCAAACCTTGCAGATACATTTAATGAACCAATAAGAACTGCTTTTAAAGCTGTACCTGCTGCTGTCGCTAATCCAAAAGCCCCTGCCATTAACCTTGCAGTTATAGCAGCTTTGCCAAAACTGGCGGCTGCTCCAGCTGCTGCTTGACCTCCCAAACCTTTAAGAAATCCAGGCGGTTGAGAGTCTCCTCCGCCACCCCCGCTACCAGATAAACGGTCACGGATACGACCCCCTGATCCCCCTGCACCTGTTAGCGTACCTCTAGATTGCAGATATCTTTGAGCTGATAATGACCTCTGTGCATGCCCTGACCTAGCAGCAGCAGAAGGTCTTCGCATCAAAGGGTCTGCGTGGCGGCCCATTGGGATACGCCCGCCCATACCTGGACCCGAAGCTGTAATTTGACTAGAATGAGTACCCCGCGTCTTTTCGCGAAGTTCTCTTTTCTTCTGTCTCTGCTTTTCTTTTCGTTCGTTGCGGGTTAGTTGCTGATCTACTTTTTTAAGATTAGAAACCTGCGTATTGGCTGATTTACTACTAGACTTATTTAAAGCCTTGAACCCCTTGTCGGTACTATTTACAAGAGCCTTTAATTTAATAGATGCTGTTTTTACGCCCTTAGTTACACCTGCGGCATTAACACCTATATTATATACAAACCGGGCTAATACTTGTCCTGCCATGTCTTACCCTTGCCCTCTTTCCAAAAAGAATCGTAGTCTCTTTGTTCAGAGTTAGCTCTAAGCTGCTCTAATACCTCGGCACCAGATGATGGGGCTTTAGCAGACTTCTTACCCCTAAGTTTATCAGGGGTAATTGATTTACCCTTCTTGGTCCAAGGGGATACAGATATGGATGCATGCCAAGCTATCATATCCATCTCAAGATCTATCCTATCGTGGTACCCCGCCCAGTATAGATTAAACTCCCCAAGGGTCATGTCCCAAAACTCTGAAGGTTTTAATCCTGCTTGGGCTGCTCTTCTGAGGAGGAGAGCCCAGTCGATTTTCCCTCGTCCTCCTCCTCATCAGATTCAACTACTACAGATTTACCGCCAGGGATTGATTCTGCCAATGCAGTAAATACATCTTCAATCAATTTCCCAAAGTCACCTTCAAAATCATCTAGCCAGTTACCAACCTTATTAGGTGTAAGCTTTTTATTCTCATGAAGAAGACCTACGAACAAAGCATCTCTAAGCAATCTAATACCTATTGATTCCTCGTCCATTAGCTTCATGATACCTTTACCTGAAAGGTCTTCAAGCTGCGCTATTTGATTGGTTCGGAAACGAACTAATCTAGTTTTGTTCCCAATATGAATCTCTGTCTCACCACGATTAGAATTTGCACTCATTTTTTTTTGCCCCGGTTAGTTAATTAAGAAAAACTATGAAACTATTAAGCCCCAATGAAATCCCACTCAGCTGCTGTATTTACGTCAACACATCTAGCTGAACAATCTACTCTTTGAACGTCATCCATACCTGTTGATATAGACAAGCTGGTAATAAACATAAAACCGTTAATAATCATACTTGGGGCTAATACAATATTAAACTCCATCATACCTGTAGCATTAGCGCCATCCGTCGCATTAAGATTATTCCAACTATTTATAACATCTTTTTGAGCCGCACTTGCGGCATCTTCAAAGATAAAAGAAAAGTCTATCGTAAAATCACGATTACCTTTTAGGTAATCCCTAACACCTGCATTGTCGTAACTTGTTATTTCAATCTCATCAGCATTTGCGCTGATAGATAGATCTGTAAGTTTATTTACTTTTACAGGGGTTCCTGATCCACTCTTTGTTGGGTCAGCAACTACATTCAGTACAGCTGACCGACCTAAAAGTTCATTTGCCATTTTATATCTCCTACTTAGTAAGCGTTAAATTTATAGACCACTCATGGTGGCCAGTATCATCTGTTCCAATGTATATTGGTTCAGATGCGTTAGATCTTGATTCTACATAACTTGCTGTTGGTGGTCCCATATCAACTACAGCCAATATACTTTCAGCTAATGAAAGACCCCCTGATAAATCGTTCTTATCAGACCTTACCAAAATTTGAACCGTAGGTCTTGATAAGCTCCCCTTTGAACCACCATCAATAAATGCTTCTTTTTGTAGACCCCCTGTGCCTATTACAAACACAGCTGTATGGGGAACACCTGAACCCGTTGAAACTTTCTTTACGGGACCAGCGAAGCAGTTCGTTCCTAGCGTAAGACTGCCGATACTAGATGCTATGAATGTTGCAACATCAAGCTGGGCAGGCATTATCCGTATTCCTTATCAGACAAGTCGCCAACTTTTGTCTTGGCCTTTATATGCTTTTTAATTCCCGTGTTTAAACGCCTTTGCAGACCCCTTTGAGATGCAAGCATGGGACGTTCAAGGTATTTAGATTTACTTGAATGCTCTTCGTGCTGCCTTAAAGCATAGACGGTGTTGTAACCAAGATTGCTTTCAGGGCGCTTAAGAGTTTTAGGTGCAGAAACACGAGCAGAACGTTTTAACTCTCCAGTATCTACAGGAACAAGCTTCTGGCTTTTGTTCATAATCTTAACAGCTTCATCATATAATGCTGCCGCAAGAGCATGTTGCAAAGCTTCGTCCATAGCTTCAAAGTTTTTTTCAGTTGTTTTAAAATCAGAAGACGCTACTGAAAATAAAGACCCTTTAAATCCAACCCCTGCCGGTTTTTTAACTGTTACCCTTTTTCCAACATCTGTATTGAATATTTTAAACTTGGCCATCAGACTCTTCCTCTGGCTCAGGAGCAGGATCTATATCAGTATCTGCAATAGGGGGCTCAACTACGTTCTTAGACTTCTTCTTCTTTTTCTTAGGTGTAGGCTTAGGTGGATTCTCTTCACCTTCTTCTACATACACAGCTGCGCCAGATTCTACGATTCGCTTGGCGTCAGCATCACTGACATCGTAAACACGATCTTTAAAATGACAGGAATATGTCCGAGCATGGTTAGCTACGAACCTAGCAGTTTCTAGCATTTTAATTTTCATATCAAAGAACCGTCCTGTAGAAATCTACGTTACCTTTTTCGTCATAGAACTTAGCCACCTCTCTTGGAACGTGACCAAGGTTGGCAGTGTCAGCACTATCACCAGGGAGGAAAACACGGTCAGTGGTTTTAATCTCACTTTCCGTAATCACGACAATTGATTGTCGCTCTTCCATACCTGTCGTGGTTTCAAATATATCAGTCTTATTCTCTACACGAGCTGACATAGATGAAGCACTTCCGAATGTTGGGTCGCCGTAATTATTACGACTAGCTGCTGCTCTAACGTTGATAGTTAAACTCAGCTGCTTCTTTAACTGCGCGTCCATTATGAACGATTGTACTCGTTCTTCTCATCGAGAACGATTCTATCGTCCTGACCAGTTTTAAAACCGGGCTGGACTGCGGTTGTACTCTCATTAAGAGAATCTTTACCTGAGACAGTAAGGCCACCCGCGAAGACTTCGACTTCACGGTTAACCTTACTTCTCAGTAAAGAAGCTCTTTTTTCATACGCAGCGGCACGCTGACTGGCCTTTACGCTAAGGGCTCCATTCTTCGTATCTGCTTCTCTAGCGAACTTAGATGCAATCATCTCGCACGCAGTAGCAGCTGCTTGAGTCACTTTGGACTCAAGTGTCAGAATGTAATCTATCTCTGCGTCAGCAAGCAGTTGATCTGAACTATCTGTGTCTCCACACCAGAATCGAACTGCTTCCCGATTTGAGTTAGCTGGGTCGCCCCCGTAGGTAAAAGCCATAATCAGTTACCTATTATGCGTTGACTGATGTGAAGTAATAACCAAGTTCATTTGAAATCAACTTCTGGTCATACGACATTTCCATCTCAACCCGGTCAGAACGCAAGTGATCCATACGGAATCGGCTTACTCGCTGACCTTCTTTAGAACCACTATATCCGGTCCAAGAGAATGTGTACCCTGCTGATGGGTGCATGAGTGAGGGAGTAGCAGGAGCGTATACTAGGAGCGCTTCTGCTGTAGTCATTACACGAGAATAAGATGCGGCTACGCCTTCAGCGTTACCGTTCTTAATAGCCCGTGACACCAAAACCTTGTCAAGACCTAGAAGACTTGCAAGAAGCTGCTCAGTTACAACACCTGTTTGGGTGTACTTGATACGATCCAGAACATCGTTGTTGTTCTTTAGCTCAGTATAAGCCTGTGCTCCGAGAACAAGAATGTTGGGACGATAACCGGTATTACCCTCTACGTGATCTTGCCCATTTTGGATCTCATCAATCGCAGAGCTATCACCTGTCCAGGTTCCGTTAAAATCAGTTCCCCAAACACCCGTCTTAAGAAAAGTGTTTGCAAAATCCTGCTCACGCTTAAGCATCATGTGCTGGGTAAGGAACTCAACCGCATCGCGGTTCATATCCAAAGGCGCATCTGCGTTTGCACGGGTTTGATCTGCAATGTCTTTGTGAAGTGCAAGGACATCGCAGCTGTAAGTTTCTGTACTGAGGTTGTACCCAGAACCAGCTGACTCAGTACCTGGAGCACGAAGCTGTGCATCGGTACGGAAAAAATCCGCTTGGGTGTAGGTAAAATACTTATCAGTTTGCTTTGCAACAGGAACGGTTGGAAAAACCTTATCCGCAACAAAGTGATTCATATCATTCTTGAATCCAACACTAAGGTTGGTCAAGGGTGCGTCTACATGGACATCTGTACTGTTAGGTTGTGGCATTGTTCAATCCTCCCTATTCGTAAGTCATTGATGGGTTTAAGCAGTTGATACCTGCTGTGATAAGCTCTGCTGCACCGCCTGCTGCTGTGTAAGCTACGCCAATGCATAGAGTTGCAGTCAGTGTTTCGTCAGCTGCATGAGCTGCATCCATGGTGATGGTAGTTACTTGACCGTCAGCTGAAGTTTTCAACAAAACACCTTCAGCAATAGCTGCATCAGCACTTACTTTACTAACACCACAAACAAGAACACTTGCTGTGCCGCCAGATGCAGGTGCATTCTGAAGAACCCCTACTGGAATATCTGTTACACCTGCAACGATTACGACTTTGCCGTCACCGTCAAGCTTGACAAGTTTGTATTGAGAACTAGACAAATCACCAGCTGCTTCAAAAGTGACGATTGTTGAACCGGCTGTAATATCATAAGCCATTTTTAATCTCCTCGATTATTATCCCTGAACGTATTCAGCGTAAAGGCGACGACCTTCTTCAGACTTAAGAACTGAATCATAAGCCTTAGCGAAAGACACACCTGGGTTATCGTTTGAGAACTGAGTTGCCATCTGCTCAAGCTTTGCTTCAGGGCTCTTTCCAGATCCTGCATCTTGAGTAGTAACACCAGCTTCTGCGAATACTTCGCTCTTAGCAAGAACTTGACTCATGGTCTTAAGAAGACCTTCAAGCTTTCCTGCCATATCAGCATCATGTGCATTCAAGCTCTTGAGCATTGGCCCAAGATCTTCTGCACTGTGACCTGGAATATTACCGTACTCAGCTTCAGCCTTTGCGATATACTCTTTAGTCAAACGCTCATCACGCTCTGCTTTCAATACAGCTTCAAGCTCTTCAGCCTTCTTTACTGCAACTTCATTTGCTTTCCAGAGATCTTCAACCTGTGCGCGTACTTCTTCTGGAACACTCGCTAGATTAAGATCGTCCTGGGAAGTTTCTTCTTGGACAATCTCTTGATCCATTGAGGGTTCCTCCATCTCAGGTTTGTTAAAGTCCAGCAGTTCCGCTAGAGACACAAGCGCCTCACGCATTCCTGCTTCATCTTTGTAAGCCTGCACCAATCTCATCGCTCCGATAAGACTGTGCTGTGCATCTTCAGAAAGATCCTTCTCAACAAGAGATTCAATTACCTCTGCCTCTTGCTCTAAAGGAACTTCCAAAATGTCTTTGACTACATCGTTCATAGTTTCCGCTTTCATAATTGCGAACATCCGTTTGTTAGCTCCCTTATCAACCAAGGAAACTTCAACTGTGTTCAAGTCAACGAGCGTATTTACAGTTTCTTCCATCCTCGCACCTATTCTGCATGGGAAGACCAACAATTTAAAATGATGCTTTGAATCAGCGATGATGTGGCTTTAAATCAGCCTAAAGGAATATTAAATTCCAACACTTGAATTTTAAAGAATAATTATATTAACGTCAAGTTAACTATTCATTATATGTAATTTACTAATCAAGAGGTTGATTAAGAGGGCTATCAACCCCCTCAACCTGTGTCACTGGTTGTGGCTGCATTGAAAGATAGTTGATTTCTGGTAAATCTTTCTTCTCTCTTTTGACACGACGGCCATAGCCACCAATACTAAACCCAGTAATATCGCCCCGACGAACTGCTTGATATTCGTCTTCGCCAAGTTTGACTCCCATTACCCAAGTCCCAGAAGTAATGTAGTCATTACCAAAGGGGATCTTGTATGAACTGTGATTCTCCCCGGATAAGGCTTTCCGATAATCTTCATCAGAAGGATAGTGGACAATATAGGACTCCACCACTTTTGCATTAGCCAGCACGGAATGCTGGCGACCAACTGTTCGACTGCTATCTAAATACTTGTGAGCTGTTTCTTCAATCTCATTAACAGGGACCATATCCCCATGAGCATCTTCAGAGTCAGGTGATAACACTGCGGAATATACAATCTTCTTCTTATCATCACTCTTACTAATTGAAACATCAAACGACTCATTATCAATATCGGTAATATAACGATACATAGACTTAATCTTACGAGATACCTCGCCAGAATCCCCATGACGCCGCAAAGCAGCAGGATGCGGAAGAGTATGGGTGGCTCGACTATCAAGATATTCTTTTGCAACACGACCTAACGCCACCGTAATTGTATGAGTGTTTGATGACTTACCGTAAGCTTTTGCGTACTCCTCAACGTCCATAATCTGAACATCGTCTTTCTCAAGACCCATAGGCTCAAGATAACTGTACTTAAATATTTCACCGTCCGGTCCAACCAGATACTCCTTACGAGCTTTCTCCAGTGGTGTAGGTTCTGCAACTACAAATAGAATATCCGATTTACCCACGAGTCTTGCCATTTGATCCCCCTCACCTAGCGTTATCCCTCGGCGTTTCATTTCTTTATAAATTATCCGTGCAGCTTGAAGCATCCCCATACGCTTCTCACCTTTTGTATTGCCCATCGCGTACCACTGCTTCAGACGTTTCCACATCATTCGCAAATCATGGTCCTTCAACTTACCAACTACAGCCCTGTTGATATCGTATAGTCTGATCTGAGGACCACCGCGCTGACTACCTTCGGCTTTCTTCTTAGCCTCTTGTCTATTAA
>Ga0181397_1000376_pt1 | contig 16830 bp, 32 predicted proteins | sample 20SPOviralmetaG_FD_130126 | JGI IMG/M metagenome (GOLD analysis project Ga0181397, IMG submission 130126) | Marine viral communities from the oligotrophic San Pedro Time Series (SPOT) site, San Pedro Channel, CA, USA - 20 SPOT_SRF_2011-02-23 | ecosystem: Environmental > Aquatic > Marine > Strait...
TTGAAAGTCAAAGCGGTGGATCTCAATTAGGTATTGGAAGTTTAATCCAAGCAAAAACTGGTGATCCTCGTGTTTTTGGCGATATAGCAAGAGCCTTACAAAAAGCATTTGGGCGAGAATTGAGCCCTTCAGAAAATGCAAGACTAGCTAAACTTGTGACCTCAACTGATCCTGATTACGTCAAAAGTGCCATAACAGATAAAGGTGGTTTAGCTTATTTACAGAGGTTTTTAAGCGGTGGTGTTGATATGGCGGCAAGTGGCGCGCCAGGTGCAGCAATTAATCTTGGCGCTGGGGAAGTGGCAGATAGAACCGGAAATAATGTGGAGCGAAACTTATTAGGATATTTTGGAAGGTAGAAAATGGAAATTAAAGAAAAAAGCCAAGACGAAATAGAGTCTATTGTCCAATCTGCAATAAGAGAAGCTGTGGATTTTATAGAAAGTGAAATTTCAGATCAAAGAATAAAATGTCAGCGCTACTATGATGGAGAAACAGATATTGGGAATGAAAGTGGACGTTCAAAAGTAACTGCCACAAAGGTCCGAGATGTTGTGAATTCTGTAAAACCTAGCATTATGAGAGTGTTCATGAGCACCTCTAAACCAGTGGAATTTATTCCTACCAATCAAGACGATGTGGCAATTTGTGAGCAGGCTACCAACTTCATCCACCATGAATTTCAAAGGCTCAATGGCTATAGAGTGCTTTCAGATGCAATTCACGATGCGCTTGTGAAGAAGCAAGGGATAATTAAAACATATTATAAGGACTATCCAAAAGCCAAAATCTACACTTTTACTGATTTAAGTGAAGATGAACTTACCCTTCTTACCAATGATAGTAACGTAACTATTATTAGCCAAGAGATGGAAATGGCTACAACAATGGATGAGTTTGGCAATCAAATGCAAGCGCCAAAGTATAGCGTTAAGATTTCCAGACAGTCTATGCAGAGTGAACTTTGCTTAGAAAGTGTTCCCCCGGAAGAGTTTTTTGTAAACACAGACGCAAGAACAATGGAAGACGCATACATAGTGGCTCACAGAACTGAAATGAGAGCCGGTGATGTTGTAGCTATGGGATATGATGCAGAAGTCATTTACAGGCTTGATGGGCTCACAAGCGGCTCTGACGTAGCAGAAACAGAAGTGCATCAACGTCAAGGTTATGATGAGGATTATGGCGAGTCTGATGAAATTGACCCATCAATGAAAAACGTCCTAATTACTGAATGTTACATGAGGCTTGATGTAGACGGCACTGGTATCCCAGTTTTACATAAATTTCTCTGTGGAGGCTCTAAATATGAGCTGTTGGACTTTGAGCCATGTGATCACATTCCAATGGTTAAGATTGAGGCTTTACCAGAGCCACACAGTTTTTATGGCAACGCCCTTTCAGAATATATTCTTGATGATCAAGACGCATCTTCTGCAATTTTAAGAGGTATTCTTGATAATGTGGCATTAACTAACTCACCCAGAATGGGTTTTATAGAGGGGCAAGCAAATATTTCCGACCTCATGAATTCTGAGATCGGCGGGCTGGTCAGACTTAGGCAAAGCGGCGCCGTTCAGCCCCTTGAAGTGCCTTTTACAGCCGGTCAAACGCTTGGTGCATTAGAGTATATGGACAAGCTAGTTGAGCAAAAAACCGGTGTGACAAACAACATTGCATTAAATCCAGATTCACTCCAATCGACCACCCAAGCAGCCGTGACTGCCACAGTAGAAGCTGCCGCCGGTCAAATTGAGGTGATGGTGAGAAATCTTGCTGATGGGTTAAAAGAACTGTTTAGATTAATGCTCAAAATAACTCATCAAAATGTAGATGAAGAGCGCATGATGCGCTTAAATGGAGTGTTTACGCCAGTAGATCCCAGGGTGTGGGATATTGGCATGGATATGAGTGTTAACGTTGGGTTAGGCACTGGCAGAGAAGCTGAAAAAGCAGCATCACTTCAACAAGCATTACAATTGCAAATGACTATTTACCAAAACTATGGCCCACAAAATGGGTTAGTTAGCCTAACAAATATAAGAAATACTTTATCTGATATGATGGCATCAAGTGGCATTAGAAATAGTGACAGATATTTTGCTCCAATAAATCAGGAAATAGAGCAACAACTGATGGCTATGCAGCAACAGCAACAACAAGCAATGGCTCAAAATCAACAAGATCCTAACCAGGCATTTATCCAAGCAGAGCAAATTAAGGCGCAATCTAAGATGCAAAGCGACATGGCTAAATTGCAATTAGATGCAACAAAAGCAGCCGCAGAAGATGATTTAAAACGTGATCAAATGGCTCAAGATCTCTTGGTTGATGCAGCTAAAGTTGCCGGTCAATATGGGTCAACAGTTGATGTGGCGGCAATAAAAGCAGAGCAAGATAAGATCCGAACCATTGCAAATGTTGCGCAACAACAAGGCTAATTACCTCAGATTTATGAACTTATGGAATTTTTTGTTATTTTGTAAACAAATCATACAAGTACAAGGTACATGATAGATAATTTGAAATTACGAGCTGAAGAAGCACAGAGATTAAGAAACGACACTGCTTTTAAGCAGTTCGTTGGAGATGTTCGCAACGCTCAAAAAGAGAAGTTTGCCAACAGTCAAGCTCATGAAGTTGAGCTTAGAGAAGACGCGCATGCAATTATCCGTGCGCTTAATGAAATTGAGATCAACCTCGACGCTGCAATTGGAGCAGAGAGACTCATTCAATATAGAAGGAAGTAGCACCGTGGACGCGACTACAGAAAAAGAAATCAACTCTGCAATAGAGGAGATTATTAATATCCCGGGGGAACCTGAGGAGAAAGCAGGTGAAGAGCCTGTTCAAGAAGCTCAAACAACTGAGGAAGCACCTCAAGAAGAGACTGAATCAGAGGAACAATTAGAGCTAGAGGCAGACAATGATCTTTTAGATCATTTTGATGCAGAAAATAATGAAGCAGAAGAAGAGATAATCGAGGCTCCTGTAGAACTTCACAAAGTCAAAGTTGATGGCGAATTAAGAGAAGTTACCTATGAAGAGCTCACCCGTAATTACTCAGGACAAGCTTACATTCAAAAACAAATGCAAGAGGTTGCCCAACTTAAAAAGCAATATCAACAAGGCAACGAAGCATTATCCAATCAACGCAATGAACTGGACACGTTTTTTCAAAACGCCCAACAAACAGGATTGCGTGAACCCTTACCTCCGTCAGAAGAAGAATTTGGGACAGATCCATTGGGATACCTGGAACAAAAAATGAAATATGACAAGGAAAAGGCAGCATATGATCATCAAGTGAATGAATTTAAAAAAGTGCAAGCGCAGAAAGAACAAGACGATGAGTATCGTCTAAAGCGTTTCACTGCTGATCAAGCCAGGTTACTTTCTGAAAGACTCCCAGAGATAGTTGACCCCAAAAAAGGGGAAGCTATCAAAAAGCATCTTTTAGTAGCTGGAACCCATTATGGATTTACAGAAGCTGAGCTTGGTAATGTCAGAGATCATAGATACATTTTAGCAATGTACGACGCTGCAAGGTACAGAAATCTTGTTGCCAAGCGTAGTAATGCCACCTCCCCCAAAAAGGAGAGTATTACACCTGTTAAAGCAGGGGCAAAGAAACGCCCAACAGCCATCAAAGCAAATGATCGGAAGAAAGCAGAACAACGCTTTCAAAAAAGTGGTGGATCAGTCGAAAGCGCGATTGATCTAATATTAAACAGCTAAATCCTGAAAGGATATTATCATGGCCCAACCGGGAAATACGTTCGATTCTTACGATTATGCGAACGCAATTAATGAGGATATTTCACAAATTATCCATAACGTAACTCCATTCGATACGCCATTTTACAGTAAGTGTCGTAAGACAACTGCAAGTAACACTTTGCACGAATGGTTAACCTCCAGTTTGCGAGCTAGCGCAGTCAATGCACATGTAGAGGGCGACGATACAACCGCTGAGGCTCGTACTCAGGAAACTAGGCTTTCTAACCAAAGTCAGATTTTCAAAAATGCTGTGACTGTCTCAGATACAGATGAAGGTCTTGACCACATAGGCAAAGCACGTCGCATGGCCCACGAGATGTTACAAGTTGCCCGCGAGCAAAAATTAGACATCGAGAAGGCTTTATTTGCAAATAATCCAAAAGCTGCCGGTAACTCAACAACAGCTCGTGAGCTTGCAGGTGCTCCAACTTGGATGATCACCAATGTTGATTTTCAATCTGGTGGCTCTGGCGCAAACCCAACTGGTGATGGTAGTGATGGAGCTACTGACGATTCCGCCCCAACAGCATTTTCACAAGCCAAGTTTGACTCTGTGTTGCAATCAATGTGGGAAAATGGAGGAACTCCAGGGACTTGCTACCTCAGCGCGTTTCAAATGAATGCGGCGTTGGCCCTGACTGGAAATAACAACCAAAGAGCAAATGTGACAGCTGCAGATGAGCGCGTTATCAACTCGCTTTCAATATATCTAACTCCGTGGGGTCAGGTTTCCTTCCAGCCCTCTCGCGAGAACAGATCCAGGGACATTTTCATAATGCAAGACGACATGTGGGAAGTACCAGTTCTGCGCGGCACTAAGAACGTTCCGTTGGCCAAGACTGGCGATAATTCTAAGCGCCAAGTGGTAACTGAGCTGACGCTGTGCTGCAAAAATGAAAAAGCATCAGGAATAATTAGAGACAACACAACCTCTTAATTTACCTTGAGTTGGGGGCAGTTAGCGCTGCCCCTTACAACTACAATGTACCCAATGGAGAAACCCATGAAAGTTAAAGTCACTGCAAGAAGTATTTCTACTTCATTAGGAATCCTACGCACTGAAGACGTAGTAGATCTCCCTCAAGATGAAGTTAATAAAATTATGAAAATGAACCCAGCAGCATTTGAAAAAATGCCAGAAAGCCCAGTGTTTAAAACCACCAAAAAGAAAGCACCAGCCAAAAAGAAACGCGCGCGCAACAAAGACGGGACTCTGCGAGCTGATGATTTAGGAACAAGCGATATTAATGAGGCTTGGCAATAATGTACAAAACTTCTGAAAAAATATTTTGGGAAGATGACCGAATGGTTGTCAAAACAACTGTTGATGGTAATGGCATGCTCAAAGATGCAGCATATGCCAGAGAAGTTGCCCCAAATATCCTTGGCTCAGATCATAAACATGTTGGAAATGTTGATATTGTCAAAGTGCATGAGTGGCTCAAGGAGGCAGGTGTTGAATGGCATGACACACATGCAGTTCAAGAAGTCATCAAGAAAAAACTCATAAGTGGTGAATATTCTAAACTGCGTAATTGGGGTGGGACATGGTAGAGCAAGACAAACGAACTGTTGCCAGTGCTCACGCTCGGATTGACACAATTGAAAAGCAATTAATTGAAATTCAGACAACTGTTGATCTGCAATTTAAAGATCTTTTTAACCGCGTTAAACGGCTAGAAATGGTTTACCTGGCAACGTCTGGTTTCATAATAGCATTATTACTTAGAATGACTGTGATGGGGTGATGATTTGGAGCTACCCAAGGTCAACATAGCTGTTATTGGGGTGGTGTGCTCTAGTTTGGGAGGTATGGTGTGGTATGCCTCGGAGCAAGCAAGCATCATTGCAAATTTACAAGAAACTGTCTCTGTTTTAACCGCAGAAAATTCTGCAACTGAACGTGTAAACCTACAACGCGACGTATTACAGAACCAAGAAAATATCGATGAGCTTTTAGATATAATAATTGAACTAGAAGAAAGAGGTGAAGAAACCTCTGATGAGGCGTTTTCTGAGATAGACGAAATATGGGATGAGTTTGACAGTGTTGTTGGGTATTTCAATGAACTAATCAAGTTACAATCCAGAATAGCAATCTTAGAAAAAACAGTTGAGTTTAGCAGAAAAGATGGGATGTAAATATGGACCCGTTTTCGTTGCTGGCCACCGTCAAGGCTGGCATATCCGCAGGCCGAACCGTAGCAAGTTTATCTAAAGAAATTGGGCAATTTTTTGATGCTACTGATCAAGCAAAAAAGGCTTATTCAAAAAAACGTGGGAGCTCTACAAAAAGCGCAAACAGTGAAGCTTTAGATCGATGGGCAGAATTGCAGAAACAAGCAGATTTAGAGCACGAGCTTCGTGAATTTATTGTGAATTCAAGGGGGCTCAGCCATTGGAACTCGCTATTAAAAATACGAAAAGAAGTACTTGCAGAGAAGCGTGAGCTAGAAGCCAGATTGCGCCGTGAAGCAATAGAAAGGCAAGAATTAGCACTGACAATTGCAGGAATAGTTTTGCTTCTTACAGCCTCTGCAATTGGAGCTGCAGCTTTCCTACACCACTTAAAATGGATTGATATAATGGATTATCTGCCATGATTTATGTTTTAGTTTGGTTCCATTTTGTGAGGTCTGACATGCTTCAATATTATGAATTTGATAGTTTCAGTTCGATGGAAGAATGCGTTGAGGCCAAGGCCCACGCTGCAATGTTAATAACTAATAACAATATGCTTTTAGAGTGCATAGAGCTTGCAACTAATTGAAGTGAAGAGAAATCGATGGGTGATTTACAAAAACAAAAAGGTAGTAATTCAAACGTCAGACAAACAATTAGCAATGAGGATTATAGCAAATGGCAAAAACAATAATTGATGATTGGAAGGTAGTCCCCAGGCTCATGATGCTGGCAGTGACAGTTTTGACCTACCAATCAGTGCATTGGTATATGGGCTTGGAAATCCCAACAAATGGGCAGGCTGGCCTAGTATCTGTGTGCATGGGCGCTCTCACGGGATGTTTCGGAATTTGGATGAATAAGGAGGTCAGCAAATGATAGGAATTTTAAGTAGCGTAGCTAACCTGGCTACAACTTTTATTGATAGTAAAGCAAAGATTAAACAAGCTGAAGCAGAGACAAAAATGAAGATTGCAACTGGCGACATCAGTTGGGAACAATCAGCAATTGAGGCTAGTAATTCGTCATATAAAGACGAGCTGTGGACGGTGGTTTTTGTCATAATTTTGGGTGCAAATTTTTTCCCGGCGTTTCAAGAACCAATGAGACAAGGCTTTGAGAATTTGGAAAATTGCCCGGATTGGGTTGCCTGGGGGATGTATGCCTCAATAGCGGCCAGCTTCGGAATTCGCGGAATAAAAGGATTTAAAAGATGAAAGATAATTGGAATGAATTTTTTGAGATGTTGATCCATCATGAAGGTGGATTTTCTGATGATGTTAGGGATTCTGGCAACAAAGAAGACGGTCATGGCAACCAAGGATCTACAATGCTTGGGGTTACTGCTTATAACTGGGCAAAGTGGACAGGTAAGCCAGCCCCAAAAGATGTAATGCGCAAGCTAACCAAAGAAGATGTAAAACCTCTTTATAAGAAAAACTACTGGGATACATGCTCTTGTGACGACTTACCTAGTGGGCTCGATATCAGCATTGCAGATCTCAGTGTGAATGCTGGAAAATCTAGAGCCAGTAAAATATTGCAAAGAATACTTGGGGTTTCCCAAGATGGCGCAATTGGTAAACAGACCTTAACTGCGGTGGCAAATTTTGATCCACAAGAGTTAGTAGAAAAATATTATGATGGAAGAGAAGGTTTCTACAAATCTCTTAATGATTACAAAATCTATGGAAAAGGTTGGTCCAGGAGAAATAAAGAGACTTTAGAAAAAGCTCTAAAGTTATTGTAATAGCGAGGGCAGCAAGCCTTTTGTCCTTTTGCAACAAATAGTCTTGCATCAAATGCCCTCACCATTCTTATCTAATAGGCAAACCATAAGACGTTATGATCTGCCCTACCCTGTTAGTTGTTGTATGTAGACGCTTTGCAATAGTTTGTCTGGTGTATCCACGCCCCAACATCCTGTTTATTTTTTTAGCTTCTTTAGAGAGATTTTTAGAAATAGCTTGTCCAGATCTTGGGAATGATTTTTTTTCAATAAAATAACCCCAACTCTTTCTTGCCTTTTTATTCTCTATTGCAGCTAAAGCTTTCCACTCCTCTAGCTTGCTATTCATTAGCAATCACCCAATAAGGAACACTTCTGTAAAGATGCTCCTCTAGATAACCTTTAGCTACCAAGTGTTTTATTGCACCATAAATTGCAGAGGTTCCTTTACGTGAATCAATAACTTGCTCCCCATTAACCATTCCAGAGCCTACTTCCCTTACTGTAGGGGTGCGCACTTTATGAACCTCTTGGAATTTTTTAAAGTAATGAAAAACTTCTTCTTGGCGTTTTGAAAGTGGAGGTCTCAATGTACAGACTCCCCATGATAGATCACTTCTAAACCTTCATCATGATTTTTAAAGGTACACATAGAAGATTGCATTTCTTTGATCTCAAGAAGATCCATACCCTCTGATAAAGCTTCAGAAGCTACTTCTTTGATGGCACTCCACCTTCTTTCTTCTGCCATTGCAATTGCCAAGTTTTCACAAAGCACTGCCATGCTCTTTTCGAAGTCTTCCCTCAGTGATGGATTTTCTTCAGTTACATTATTATAAACAATATTTGTAATTTTCATTGAAGGACTCCTGCAACTAAGAGCCACATATATCCTATTGCAAAAATTGAAATTGCGCCTAAGATATCCCCAAGTATTTCACAGAGTTGTCTGACTCCCCTGTTTAGACTATTCTGTCTACAGAGAAACCTGCCAATCCAGTTCTGTCTAAGATAATATATATTATGCGAAAACCATGCGCGTAATAATCCATAATGCCCTTGTTTATAGGTCATTGCCTCTTTCCCTTTTGTTTACGACTACAATGCACCCTCATGGTGGTACAATGTACTCTGGTTAATCATCCATATCAGTGCGTTGGTTTAGCTCGTCAAAGCCAGCTTTGTTCACCCATCCTTGATCAGTGTACTCTCCCAACTCAGATCCACGTTCCCTAGGATCTAATGGACTCATTCTGCTTGCGTCTGATTGTGCCTTTGAAATAATAACTTGGGCAGCAAGCGTTTTATCAGAGTTACGCAATGCGCTTGATTTGTTAATCTTCTCTATTCGATCTGCACATTCCCTCAAAAGGTTCACAACTTTTGGCAGATGGTCATGATGCCATAAAGGAAAATCAATTCTCCTTTTAAACTTCATTCTGCCAGAAGCCATGTTTAGCACAGCACGATTTGGTTTTCTTTTAACACGCATTTATGTCACTCCTGTTCCTATACTGTGCTAGTTCCATTTTGATATCAATACACTTTAACTTTACAGTTATGTGTAAATTTTGTGTACACATTCATGGTCGGTTTTTAACGTTTTGAGATACCTCATACTGGATGTTAAATCATTAAGTTCAGTCGTGTAATACGTTGCAGCAAGCCAAGAACTATAAAGCACGTAGTTGTCTACTACATAGGGCTTTGCGGTGATTTTATGTTCTTTTTTGCTTCGGCAAACTGAAACCCAATTGGCTATTTCACACTCTTTTACAAAACCCATAACGGCTTGCCTCGATGCGACACCTTTGTTTACAAGTTCTTGTACAGTAACGTGACAGTTATCCATCGAAGCGCGGATTACGTGTAGAAGAAACTTCCTTTTTTCTACAGTTGATAAAACCCAATTTTTTAACGCTTCTGCTTCCTTGGTGGGCGTTTCTCTGTCACCCATGATGATGTCAATTTCAATCTCTAAGTTTTCCCTAGCATATAATATAGCTAAGTCGTTCTTTATGTTGTTTCCGCAACAACCAATGCTTTTTTCCATTCTCATATTTCTTCTCCATTAATAAAATTTTATTTAAAAAAACTTCATCAATGAATTTTGGTGGAGCAAGCGCCCAATCTGGTGCACCTTCGTGCCACTCAGATTTTATCTCTCCTAAAGACAATAAATGATCTGTCATTTGTCTTCTCCCTTATTGCGTAAAACAATGTTACGCACAGTGGATGCATGCCATTCTCCTACTTCTTTTTGCCCTCTTAATCTTGAAGGCGTAGGAATATCCAACATGTTAAATTGTCTAGCTATGGCAGCATAAGACATTCCCAAAGCTTGAAGTGCCACAATCTCTGGCATGATTTCTTCATCACGTTTCCTGGCTAGTTCTGCTTGCCTCTGATTCCCCTTAGTCTGCGTATCACTGAAGTCTTCATGAGGTGCGTTTACGCCTACTACACGCTCACCCTCTTTAAGCTTCTGGCGTATTTCATCCAAAGCTTTCTTTGATTCTGCCCCTATCCTCTTTCTCATCTCATCTGCTTGCGCGCTAAGAACGTGAATAGTTCCTCTTGAGATGTTGGGATCATCTGCCACCATAAAATGTGTGTCATACATCTCTGCTTGGTGTTTCATCCAACTGAGGGCTTGCCATTGAGTCTCAAAGAGCCCCTTGAGTGTGCTAACCAGAAATGTGGCATTGGAAGTCCTACAATACCTTGAGGCTCTCTGTAGTTCTTCTCTGTCTTCCACATCACGTTTCTGGTGGGTGTCTTTCTCCACAAAGTATTTCACATCAGAGTTACTGTCTTTCAGTAAGGCTCTCATGCTTGACTTCTGTTTCTTCTGACTGGATTCAGACGCTCCAAATATAAATGCCCCTACCCTCAAATTCCTACCCTTTTGATTGGTTTTTAAAGATCCATCATATGTAAATTGTTTATCTTGTCTATGTTTATTCATTTCTCTCTCCTCTGAATAAAAAAAAGGCACTCCCAAAAGAGTACCTTGTAGTTATAAGTTATGCGTAAATGCATGATCACTCAATTGGTGTTCCATTTCTATCTGTCAGTGTCAGAGTTGGTTTAGACTCTTCAGTGCCAAATAAATTCTGAGCATAACTCAAGCCAATGATATACTCAGTTCCAGATTCCAGATCTTGGATAACCCAAGGCTCTTTTCTTGCTCTACGTTTCCACCCTACTAAGCTAAAAGACTTGCCCTTATGCTTGCCTATTTTGGTGGTATCCAATCCATAGAGTTTTGCCATGTCTGGAAGATCTCTCTCAATCTCACGTAAAGCATCCTTGTTCTCAATGATCAGTTGAAATGTAACTCTATCATCATCAAACTTGGCATTTCCTAATGAGGCATTTACCCCAAGTTCCAACAAGATTGGTTTGATCACTGAGTTGCCAAACATACTTTCATCCAAACGCTCTCTTAACGCTCTGACAGATGGTTTACTAAATTCCATTATTCTTCTCCCTTTTTTAAAACCCAACAAATTTCACCACCAACAGAAATAAGTTTCATGTCTTTATCTTTGATAAGTCTTACTGAATTATTCTTTTCTTCAATGATCCAAGTATCATCAAAGTTATCTTCCTCATAAAGATGTGGACGCATAAAATCTGCTATGCTTTTAAAAGTTTTTTCAGTAACCCAAGGACTTATTTCTTCACCATCCTCTGCATCTTCATGTAGAGGTATAAACCCCTCAAAAACTTTATCCTCACCACCCTTAATTTCTGGGTTGTAGAATTTACAAATTTTAAATTCATTTAACTCCATTATTTCTTCTCCCTTTTTGCTTTTATTGAAAAAGATTTAAATTGATTACTGAGGTGATATTTCATTGGTTGTAGTGCCAAAAGCAGATGCTCTCTAAGTTCTTTCTCAGTAGGTTCAAATTTATCATTAGGATCAGTCTCTATGACTATTTCAAATTTACGCTTTGTCATTGTTCATACTCCCTTAACGTGTAAGCAATATCCTATGGGGCATTCAAATTTTCCCCAATTTAGTTTTGCGTTGTAGATTGCATCAACTTGGCTCTGAATTTTCCTAGCTTCAATTTCAGAAACCTTCCCTCTTAGGCAATCTTCTGCATCTTCATCAAAATGATAAATCAATTTACGTTTACTTAGATCATCAATTATTGATTTGGCTTCATCTATTGTCATTGATCCCACCTCTCAATGAAGTCAGTCACAAATTCTTTCTGATCTTCAGTTAAAGTGTAGCAAGTGATAACCCCTTGAGCGTCTGCTTCTTTGTCATCAATGTTGTCTTGCTTATTAAGCCACTTACCCCATTCCTCATAAAGAGGAGTCCACTTGGCTTCATTGGATTCAAAATAGTCTTTAACAAACTTTAAGACTTCTTCTAGTGTCTCAAAATCTTTATTGAATTCTGTAGTGTCATGATCACCATATTCACCACACAGATGAACATTAAATCTAAAGTAAGTCTTACCTTCTTTAGCGTCACCATAAAATTCACTAAACTTTTGATCTTTCCAATCCATCCAAATGCGTAATGCTCTATCTGGATATTTTGTTGTAGGCATCATCTTGCATACATGAGGCATAGCTTCATTGTGCCAACACTCATCAACAAAGTCATAATTGGCTAATCCCATAAGAAGCTTTGTGAAACCTTCCTTATCATCAAATTCTGGAAACTGATTAAAAATGCTTCTCTCATTATGTAACGCAAGCACTTTTTTCATGGCATCATCTAGTTTTTCAAATGAGCCAAAATCTTCACCAACACAGTCATTATCAATCCAAACCAATCTATTCACATTGTAAGTGGTTGCATCTCCATACTCTTCTGCTTCACAAATTTGGATGTACAAATTTTCATTAGCTCTAAAGGTATACTGACTATCTTCAATTTGTGGATCTGAAGCTTTTTCAAATTTAAATAAATCTTTCATCATTTAGCACCTCTTATTTTATATTGATTTTGCCAATACTCATCTTCTTTTTCAATTACATCACCCAAGGTTGTGTGTAGTGGCAGTTTGTAAGTTTCATTAAATATTTTTTGGAGAGTTATTAGATCAGTCCAATCTTGTTCATTAAGATTGTTAGATTCCAAATCTGGTTGCCCAGTTTTCTCATCACATATAGAATGTGTAAATTTATTTAATGCCATTATTAATAAGCCAACTTCATTTTGCTTAAACAAAAGTTTCTTCATACATTCATTCATATCGATACTCCCATTCCATTACTGTTCTATTACTGTTCACTTACCTTTAGATAGCAATTGATATCATAACATACAAGTACAATGTACGATTAATTTTAAAATAATATTAAGCGAGACTAATTTTATATGGATAATCAGAGTGTTGCGCTGTTTGTGCGCATTAATAAAAAGTATGAAATCTGGCTCAGAGAACAGGCAAAACAAGAGGGAAGAACTCTTGGAAAACAATTTGAGCGCATCTGTAAAAAGGCTCAAGAGCAAGAAAGTGAGCAGAAGCAGTGACCCCCAGAACTTACGTTGGAATAGATCCAGGCTACCGAACTGGAGCAGTTGCTTTGGTACAAGGTGATTGGGCAGAAGTGCATGATCTACCAGTTTGGAGCGAGGGTGGCGTTAACACTTTAGAGTTAAAGCACATCCTAGAAAGTGTACCTGTTAATTATGTCTTGGTGGAGAAGCAATCATCACGCCCAATGCAAGGCGTTGCCTCCTCATTTAAATTAGGCATGGGCTATGGGCAGATTGTTGGGGCTCTCAGTATGCTCCAACTAAAGTATAAAGAGATTACCCCGGCGCAGTGGAAAAAATCTGCATCAGTACCTTCAGATAAGGATGCTGCCAGACGCATAGCAATGCGCACCTTCCCACAACTTACAGAACAACTCAGACGCAAGAAAGATGAGCATAGGGCAGAAGCTCTTTTGATGGCGTATCAGGCAAGGCACTTCGAATGACTGAGCCTGGGCAAATCATAGATTATTTAGAGCACAACTTGGAGACACTGGAGAAGGATCTGCAAAGACCCCCTTCCCGCCCAACTGCGCACCAACGTGTTCAAAACTGCATAGCACTAGTCAAGATGCTCAAAGACAAGGAGCCAGAATAATGTTGGCTCATGTAGATCTTTGCTCTGGCATTGGTGGTTTTGCACTTGGGTTTGAACGCGCCAAGCTTAGTAAGCCAGTGTTGTTTTGTGACATAGAGCCTTGGAGTAGGCAGATTTTAAAGAAGCATTGGCCAGATGTTCCAATAGCAGAAGATGTAAAGGAGCTTGCAAATGACCCAGGACAAATCATCAAAGCCATCAACGGAAGAGACTCAATTTTATCATCTGGCTATCCTTGCCAACCGTTCTCAGCGGCAGGAGCTAGAAGAGGGTTTGAAGATGACAGACATATCTGGCCAGAAATATTATCCATTATTCAGCAAGTCAGACCAAATTGGGTTATTTTCGAAAATGTTAGTGGGCACATCACTTTGGGGCTCAACGAAGTGCTCTCTGACTTGGCAGACAAAGCCAATTACTCAGTCCAGACATTTCATATTGGAGCTGTATCCGTCGACGCTCCCCACAGACGGATGCGACTCTGGATTGTGGGCCACCGCAACGACAGTGGAGGATCTCCCACCAGGGATCTCAGGATCATTCAAAGAGAGCCAGAATGGACGCAGACAGATCTCTTCCAATCTGAGGGATCAGGTGATGTGGAGAACGCCAATGGCAGCGGACGGGACACACAATCATTGTCTAGCTCCAAGCGTAATAGCCGGGAAAACAACAATGACACTGAGCAATCAAGTCAAAGGGGGGGAAAGGGGGCTTTGGCCAACGCCAGCAACAAAGGGATACGGTCACGCATCAGAGGGGCAAGTAGCAAATCTTCTGAAGAAAGTTCAGAACGGAGAGATCACCATGAAGGAAGCAGAGCAAATGGTGTCGCTCAAGACTCTGAAAAATCACAGGACTTACAAGAAGCTTTGGCCAACGCCAAGAGCAAGCGAACTAATGCACCAGAAGCTAACGCCAAAACTAGCGCAGAGAGCGTCGGATTACGGCAATCTGGAGGAAGCAGTGAGCACAACAATGTGGCCAACTCCAATAGCGAGGGATTGGAAGGGCTCAACAATAACGCCAAATCATCCGGAGGGATTCACAAAGGGTCTGTGCGATGCAGTGATGTTGGAGGAGACAAGCAACGAGAACATACACCTATCAGCAGATTGGGTGGAATGGTTGATGGGTTATCCTCCTGGTTGGACGAACCTGCCGGAATCCCAAGAACTGGACCAAGCGCAAAAGGAAGAGCTGCAAGATTAAAGGGGCTCGGAAATGCCATTGTGCCCCAAATAGCAGAACGCATTGGGCAAACGATTAAACTCATACAACTACAAGGTACTAAAGAATGAAACCGGGAATATATACTGACTTAACTAATGAAGAATACCATTCAACAACAGCAATTTCTGCGTCTTTCTTAAAGTCATGGATTTTATACTCACCTTTCCATGCTCATTATGGAAAAGGGGATATTAGTCAACTAATTGCCGACATCGGAACGGCTGCCCATAGCGAAAGCTTAGAGCCAGAAAAAGGCAATGTTGTATTAAGCACAGAAAAGACGCGCGCTACAAAAGCATTCAAAGAGCATTACGAAGAATGCAAGCAACAAGGTAAAGTGCTACTGCCCCAGAAAGACTACGACATGATCAAAGGTCTGGTGCATGGCGTAGAGATAGAAGAGAAAAAGGTAGGCGGATTATTCAATGATCCTGCTTGCGCCAAACTTCTAAAAGCAAAAGACAAAATATGTGAAGCATCTCTGTTTGCAGAGCATGGCACTGGTTTAATGCTCAAGGCAAGACCAGACATATATTCAAAAGAATTAAAAGCGATGGGCGATGTAAAAACTGCCCAAGACTCAAGTCCGATGGGGTTCTCACGAGATTTATTTCGAAGGGGTTATCACATCCAGGCAAGTCATTATCTTCTGCTTGCAGAGGCTAATGGTTGGGAAGTTGATCATTGGGGCTTCCTAACCGTATCAAAAACGTACCCTTATCCAGCGCACTATCACTCATTAAGTGACAACGCCATAGCTTATGGAAAGATGTTAGTTAACAGAGCCTTGATAGATATAGCTAAAGCAAAAGAAACAGGGGACTACCCAACAAATTGGGGTGCGTTTTCAACACACGAACTTCCACAATGGATGCCAGAAAGCGAGGAATATTTAGATGGCGATAACTAAAAATAATCAAGGACATTGGAGAATAGAGGGAACTATTCTTTATCCAAAAATCAACGTGCCTTATTGGTTCAAAAAAGATGCAGTAAATCCAAATAACCCAGATAAACTGGGCATGTCTATACCAGTTGAAAAGACTGATAAAAGAGGTGGTTACGAGTGTAACCTAATCATAAGCAATGATGATGCTAAAGAATTAGCAACCCTTATGAGGCAAGCATTTGCTGAAAGTCCAAAAGTAAAAGACATGGTTTGGGCGATATCAGTGCCTAAAAATGATGGCTCTGGAATGACAGAGCAAGTCAAGGTTTCCACATTGGATCACATCTTTGCTAAAGATGAAAATGATGAGCAAATAGATCGTTGGATCATTAAGATGCGCCAACCATGCTATGGAGATCCTAAAACTAAACCCATTCAAGTTGATAAGAATGGCGTACCTTACGGAGATGATTTTGAACTGACTACAGGCTCAAAGGCATTTGTTAATGTACTGCTAGATCCCTATTCATTCTCTGGAGGCACTGGCGTTGGTATTCGTCCAAAAGGTTTCTTCATTACGCACCTGGCTCCCAAAATGGAGCGCAAGGAAACAACTAACCCATTAGATCAATTCTCTGACTTAATGGCAGCAACAGGTTTTGAGGACATACCAAAGAAAGCTACACCTAAAGCAGAAGCGCCTAGCCCTTTTGCCAGTGAAGCTCCTAAAACTGAGACAGTCATATCAGGTGAGCAATCAATAGAAGTGCCAGTAGGATTAGACGTAAACACTGCTTCTAATGACTTTGACGATGAGATCCCATTTTGAGATGGATGAGTATCCCAAAGCAACATGGTCTGAATGGTCTGAGCGCATAATTACGCGCTACGATTTAAAACAACAA
>Ga0181397_1000377_pt1 | contig 16826 bp, 23 predicted proteins | sample 20SPOviralmetaG_FD_130126 | JGI IMG/M metagenome (GOLD analysis project Ga0181397, IMG submission 130126) | Marine viral communities from the oligotrophic San Pedro Time Series (SPOT) site, San Pedro Channel, CA, USA - 20 SPOT_SRF_2011-02-23 | ecosystem: Environmental > Aquatic > Marine > Strait...
AGAAACCCATGTCCATATGAAGTATATAAAGTAACCCATTGCCAAAGCGGCAATAATAGGAAAACCGTAATCACTAACTAATTGTCCTATCGTTGTTTGTTGCTCTACTACTACTTCTTCCATTAGTCTCTCCTCGCATCAGTCTTACCGTCTGCTCTTGCGATTCGATCCGTATCAGGTCTTATACCAAATGCCTGACACATCTTTACATCAATACGTATTAATTCACTATTCATAGTCTTTACTCTATTGTCTAATGCTTGTGCAAACATTCTTTGTTGCTTAATGTCTGATTCAACCCCTTCTAATATAAAACTTAACGTTAAATATACGAAATAACCTGCTGCTCCTGCACCTACAATAGGAAACCCTACCTCAGTTACTAAATCTAATATGCCTTCCAAATCACTCTCCTAATCTATTCATTACTATATTTATAGAAAATCCGCCTTATAAATAGCAATATTATAAATAGAAATGTTAATCATGAGTTTATTCATCGATTATGATTGTATCAATTGTGATGTCTGTGTACCAGAATGTCCTAATGATGCTATATACTTTGGAGAAAATTATGAAAAAGGCCATCCGAAGTGGAGTGAGATCTATGTTATAGATGGTGATTTATGTACTGAGTGTGTGGGTCATTTTGATACACCACAATGTGTGGAAGTTTGTCCAGTAGATGTTTGTTTGCCAGATCCAGATAGGGTTGAAACAGAAGAACAACTATTAGCTAAAATAAAAAAATAGGAGATACCGTGGAAGAAGATCCAGTTAAAACATATCCGGCCAAAGATCCAGAAGATATTAAAGAAGTAAAAAAGAAAGATAAAGAACGACATCCGCCATTAGGTGCAATGTCGCCATTTGATGATGGACCATGGCCAGATAAAGGAGAAAACCATGTTTGAAGATAGACTATGGATTTATACAAGTATTGCAGGTGCATTATTAGGTGCAGCTTTTTTAGCCTATATTAAAGACACACGTATTGGTTTGTGGGCTTATGGTAAGATTGATGACACAGTAGATTATTTTAGAGACAAGTATGGTTGGACTTGGTTAAACCAAGATGAAGATGCTTGGAAGAAAGTCAATCCAAAGATTGCTGCAAAGATCGAGCAATTAGAAATGCGCATTGATGATTTAGAAACAGAAATAGAGGAGAAACTATAATGGGAAGTAATTTAGGATTAATAGCTTTCGGGCTTATCGCGTTATTTGCTACATCATTTATTAAAATTGCAGCGATCGCTGCATTAGGTTGGGGTGCTTATAAAGCCTATAGAGATTGGGGAGCAATGTAATGTCAATACGTGAAATGAATTTAAAGGAGAAGAGTCTCCTTTTTGCTAAACTTGCAGCTGATGCATATGGTGATAAACCGGATGTTGTAAAGCTTGCAAAGAAACATGGTTTTACTAAAACAAAATTTTATGATATAGGTGGAGCTCAAGCATATAGGTTTGAGTCAAAGACTGATGTTGTAGTTGCTTGTCGTGGTACAGAGCCTACAGAATTTAATGATCTCAAGGCAGATCTCAAAGCATTTCCAGTCAAATCAGAAACAGTAAGTAGAGTACATCGTGGCTTTAAGAATGAAGTTGATGAACTCTGGCCTGAGGTATCTGTTGATATAATCAATGTAAAGAAACCTTTATGGTTTTGTGGACATAGTTTAGGTGCTGCAATGGCAACTATTATGGCTAGTCGATGTGCATTGAATTATGATTTTCCAGAAGTTGAATGCTTATTTACATACGGTTCACCTAGAGTTGGTTGGCCTACATATGTTAAATCACTGTTAATATGTCATTATAGATGGCAGAATAATAATGATATAGTTACAAGAGTGCCTTTGAGACTTATGAACTATAAGCATGATGGTACGCTAATGTATATTGGACATGATGGAACAGTTCATGAAAAGAAAATGGGTGTATGGGCTAAGTTCTCAGATCGCATGAAAGGTATGTGGGGTGGACTAAAATCATTCAAAGTTGATAACTTTTCTGACCATGCCATGACAGAGTACATTAAACACATTGAAAATTGGTAGTTGTATAAATACATTCATAGGAAATTAATTTCGGGAATAGAATGACAACAGAAACAAAACTTCTCGAAATCGAGAATAAATTAGAGAGCATGCATGCTGCTTTAGAACGTCAGGAAAAAGAATTAGACTCTTGGCGAGAGCGAAGTGTAAGAGTTCCTAACTGGATTAGGAATAGTGGAATTGCATTGTTTCTAGCCATATTCGGTCAAACAATGACTGCAGTATGGTGGGCATCAGAGATCACGAATACTCAATCGAATATTCTTGCAGATGTCAAAGTAAACACTGAATACCGAATGCAAAGTGCAGAAAGGTACAATGACATTATGATAGAAATTACGAAACTCCAAGTGATGATGGAGTCATTAATTAACAACAAGGAATAAATATGAAAACCCTCAAACAAATTAGAGAAGCAAAATCGGGAGGCAAAGAAGCCTACCAAAAATTCTTCAATTCTCTTCTTAAAAAATTTGGAGTAAAATCGCCTGCTGAGTTAGACGATGCTAAGAAAAAAGAATTTTATGATGCTATCGATAAAGGTTGGAAAGGAGATAACGAAAAGCCTGAGAAAAATGAAAGGTATGACGATCCTGATAATTTAGATCCTGAGACTACTGTTGATTCGGATGAAGATATGGCTGATAAAGCTGCATCACAAATCAATGCTTCATATGGTAAAATGAATGCTTCTAAGAAGAAGAAAATGAATGCTGCATATCATAAAGAATCAGTTAAAGAAGCAAAGAAGCTTAAGCCTGGTAAAGGTAAAGCTGAATTAGATATCAATTGGGATGGAGATCGCAGTGATATTAAATTTGCTACAACAAAATATAAAATTAAAATGAAGCCACATAGTGATGGTGCTATCATTTCAGGTGATAAAGCAAAACTATTAGCTTACTTACAAGGGCAAGATTATGCTATGGATCCAGAGGATATTGAAGATTTATATCCTGAGTTGATGGAGAGTAGCAGCTACCCAAAGCCTTTAAGCATTATTCGTCAAGTTAAGGAATTCTCGGGTGATGCTGAAACAGTAAGAAGAAAAAGAAGACGTTTTGAAGCTGACGAAGAAGAAGCCCACAAAATGAACGAGAAAATGGTTATGTGTGAGCATTGCGGTAAAATGCATGAAGAAGGTGCTTGCGGTGACATGAACGAATCTGAGATTCATTTAGATGCGAAGTCTGATAAATTTAAAAAAATTAAAAAATCACAATGGGCTGCAATTAAGAAAAAATATAATGTAACAATTGATTCTGATAGTACTGGTAGTTGGGCTGGTGGTAAGCCAGCAGATCTTCATAAATTTGCTATGGCTATGGGAATGTCCAAGGATGACATTAAAAAAACCTACAATCACATTACTCCCGATTACAAAGGTGCTAGCAGTGTAAAGAATAGACAGCGTGAAGAAGTTGAAGAAGCAATGTCAATGAAAAGCATTGGTCTTAAAGGTGCAAGTAAGAGATCACGTGAAACAGGCCGTAAAGCAAAAGAAGGGCCAGCTTTGAGAGGTGCTAAATTAGGTAAATCACAACCTGTCTTAAACCGTTCTCAAGAGAATGAAATCCATAAGATTGCTAACAAGCATTCTGGCAACATGGAAAAAGCCATGAAAGAAATTGAGAAGATGAGAGTATGGAAAGGTAAAGGCATTCAAGACCATCCATATGTAATGGACGTTCTTAAAAAAGCTAATGAATCTGTTAACGAAGCAATGTCTAAAGGCCAAATGGCTCACGATAAAGACTTTATGCATAAGAAGCTTAAAGGTAATAATGACAAATCAATGAAGATTACTACTGCAAAAGCTTTGAAAATTAAAGTTGATGGTAATACATTAGTGATGACTCCTAAACAAGATAAATTAATGCAAAAGCATAAGGTTACTATACGTAATGATAGCGATGGTGACATATCAGTTTGGGGTAAAGGTAATGATGTCTATAACTTTATGGCTGCTATGGGTCAAAAAGTAGAAGAAGTCGAAGAGAAAGTTGATGTAGATGGTCGTTTAATTGGATTTAAATCTGCACAGCGTAGATCTGAAGGCGAGAAGCAAAAAGGTAAGGTCATTGTAGATAGACGTACTAAAGGTTATAAAGAAGCTAAACTACGTAGTGAAAAAGCTAAGGCTAAAAGAGAAGCAAAGAAAAAAGAAAGAGAGTTTGCTGAAAAATATCCTAGTATAGACTATGCTTATGGTGATGATGCTGAATTAAGAAAGACTATGGAAGCCGCAAGTAAAGTTCTAATGGGTGAAACTGCAGCGAATGCAGTAGCTCATGGTGGTGTTGATATGGCCCCTAATGCAGGAAAGAAAAAGAAAGATAAAGAAAAGTTAATGGCCAAAAGAGGTTACTAATGAAAAGTTTTAAGATGTTTGAGAGTGATGCATATCATTCCGGATTATCTAAGTCTAGTAAAGCAAAAAGGCAAGCTCAATTTAAGAAGCAAGCTGCTATGGATGATGATGATCCGAATGCGTATAAGCCAGCCGTAGGAGATAAGACTGCTAAGACCCGTATGTCTACACATACATCAAAGATGCGTAAAATGTATCCTGATGTATATGAAGCAAGTAAGTCTGATAAGTCATTAGCAAAGAAAGCTAAAGCTTCTGGTATGCCTCTCGGTATCTTAAGACAAGTCTATAATCGTGGTGTAGCTGCATGGAAGACTGGACACAGACCAGGAACAACACCTGAACAGTGGGGCCACGCAAGAGTAAACTCATTTGTAACTAAATCATCTGGCACTTGGGGTAAGGCTGATAAAGATTTAGCTGATAAAGTAAGAGGTTAATATGAAATCATTTAAAGCATTTGAAAATAAAGATGAGTTCTCGCCTCATATGATGTATGATCCTGAAACAAAGAAGGGTTATAAAGCAAAGACATATGACGATCATGTGAGAATGAAGAAGCTAGGTTATGTACATGATTTAGATGAGTTAGGTCCAGCTGCAATGAAGAGACGTAAAAGAATGCAGGATCGTTTACAAAAGACTATGAAAAAATATGGCGATGCTGCTAAGATGGGTATCGACGCGAAAGATGTGAATCAAAGACGGAATGCTCCAACTAGGAAGAAAACTTAAGCAAGGCCTTTTTGTAATTATGGCGACACTAACATTACCTTCAGCTCACTCGATGAATACGGTATATCCTATTAATATACCAACTCCAACATCCTCTGAATATTACACTAAAACAATAAATTTAAAAGAATCTGCTGGCTCGTATTTAGCCGAAGCAACAATGTTGGTGTATGATGAAATATTAAGATACCAAAGAGGAGTTGAATTTACACATGGATTAGATGAAGATCAATTGGCAAAGTTTGATTATGACGCATTTGAAGCCAATGTTAAATGGTTTATGGATGAAATAGTTGGTATAGAATCAGAATGGAAAAAAGATGCATTGAATCCTGAAAGTGGTGCATATGGTTATGTACAATTTTTAAATCAAGCTTCTGTTCAAACCGCAGTTAATCGTTACAGATACCATATAGAAAAATTTAATACACGTCGTAGTGGTGCTGGATATACTCGAACACAAGCTGTTAATGAATGGTTTCCTCCAATAAAAACTGACACATATGATTTATACATATCAGATATACCAGATGTTAAAGCTTTACCAGCAACAAACTTTAGCATGTCACCTGACTTGGCAGTTGGGGAAGTTGGACTAACAGGTGCACGTAGGCTATCCACATCGATACATAAGGGTATAGAAACTGAAAAATTTTACGAGTACAGTTTTGTAAAAGATTCAACAGGAATAACTGCTTCCTGGACAATGAGTAATATAACATATGGTACTTCACCGGGTTCTTTTGAAGCTGAAGAATATTTTTTCTTTGGAATACATATGACCGATCATCAAGCAGGTCAAATTCAATATGCTTATGACAATGAGAACTGGGATGATTTTGAAAAACTTGGGTTTGTATATAGTTTTTTTGATCCATCTAGTGATTATAGTGTAGGGGACAGATGGGAAGGTTCTAATTATGATGATAGTTTAGTAAAGTTAGTTGATGGGCAATGGACATATCCTGCATATACAAAATCAATTTCTGTTGAAGCTTCAGGAATACTTCCTGCAGAAACTGAAATAGTTTCATTTCCAGCAAAACCGCTTTTAACTGCATCAACTAATAGAGATTGGAATCCACGTGGCTATAGTGATGGCTCAAGAATGGAATATCCAGATTGGTTGATTACACTTGAAAGAAAGGTTAATAATAGTTTACTTGGTACAGTTATGGATCCAGGAGATTATGACCATGAAAGAGATTTAGCTGTGTTAAACTATGATGAAATGGTAGCATTAGCATTTGTTCATATGCATAGTAAAGATTCTAAAGATTATAACTTTGTACAGTTAGCAAAAGGTGATGTTGCAGCCGCAAAAGAGATATATTCAAAAAACCACCACACAAATATTGATGCTAAAACACTAGCACGTATGGAATTATTCTTCCAAATTCATTAAAGGAAGTCTTGTTTTATATAAATAAGTCTATATAACAAGGAAACATCATGGCAAAACCTAATTCAAGATCGACATTACAAGATTATTGCTTAAGAAATTTAGGCGCACCTGTAATTGAAATCAATGTAGATGAAGATCAACTAGAAGATCGTACTGACGACGCGTTACAATTCTATCAGGAATATCATTCTGATGGTGTAATTCGTGAATATTTAAAACATGAGCTTACTTCAACTGATATAACTAATAATTATATTACTGTAGCTGATAGTGTAACTAATGTTGTACGCATGTTGAAGATTACTGGTACTTCTGGTTCTTCATTATTTGACATGGGTTACCATATGCGTGTAAATGATATCTTCATGTTGCAAGGTTTAGGCACGCAAATGCAGGAATATACTCAATCGCAACAAAAATTATCTTTGATTGACCATAGATTAAACAGCGAAGAGCATATAAGATTTAGTAGACACATGAATAGAGTTCACATGGACGAAGGCTTTGGTGATTTGGGTGCTGGAGATTTTATTGTATTAGAGGTATTTAGTATTATAAATCCAGCAACATATGTCGACGTTTTTAATGACTTGTATTTAAAGAAATATCTTACTGCGTTAATTAAACGCCAATGGGGTGCAAACTTAATGAAGTTTCAAGACTTTCAGCTTCCTGGTGGTATAACAATGAATGGACGTCAAATCTATGAAGATGCTATCGAAGAAATTCAAGGATTAGAAGAAGAATGTAGGTTGATTTGGGCTATGCCAGACAACTTTTTAATGGGATAATAAATGGCTACATCAGTATACTTTTCAGGTGCAGTAAGATCTGAACAGGATCTATACGAGGATCTTGTCACAGAAAGCATCAAAATATTTGGGCAAGACGTGGTATATCTACCACGAGAGTCATTAGGTGAAGATGCCTTATTAAATGAAGAGTGGGCTCAATACACACAAGCATATCCAGTAGAAATGTATTTAGAAAATCCTGAAGGTTTTGAAGGAGATGGCAATCTATTAGGTAAATTTGGTTTAGAGATTCGTGACCAAGCAAACTTTGTAGTTACTAAACGTAGATTTGCTCAGGCTGTTGGGCAGAATATTGTTGATGGCCAAAGTAAACCTAACGAAGGTGATCTGTTATATATGACAATGACCGGAAGATTATTTGAGATCAAATATGTAGAGCCTAAGAATCCATTCTATCAATTAGCAGATCTACCAAGTTATACAATGACTGCAGAGTTATTTGAATATAATGACCAGCATTTTGATACTGGTTGGGATGAGATTGATGCAATAGAATGGGATAATGCTACATCATATAGTTATATTGTTACAGCTGGTACGGCCAACTTTGAGCTTGGTGAATTAGTAACACAATGGACTGGATCAAATGATTCATCTGGTAACCCGATTAATATTGAAGGTTACGTTGCCGGTTGGGAAGGTACTGAAGCTAGAATAACAATTATATCTCCACATCAAAGCTTAAATGGTGATGGCACATTTATGACATTCTCTGTACAAGCTGCATCAAATAGAAAACTTGTAGGTACTATATCAGGCACACAAACAAATATAACAATTGATCAGAGTGGTACTACAAAGACATTCTATAACCAAGATGTATTTGCTGACAATGATGAATTCGAAGTTGCCGGTGATGATGTTATAGACTTTACAGAATCTAATCCGTTTGGAGATCCATAATGTTTGAGAATCATTTCTATAATGAAAGTACAAGACGCATGGTATCTGTCTTTGGATCTATATTCAATGACATGGAAGTAGTCAAAAAGAATGCTGCTGGTAAAGTACTTACAAAGATAAAAGTTCCTTTAGGTTATGCACCTAGAACAAAAGTGCTTGCACGTTTAAATGAACAAACATCTGATCCGAAGCTAGCAATCAAATTACCAAGGTTGTCATTTGAAATATCTTCTATGGAATATGACCCTGCAGCACGTGTATCAAAACATAAAAATTTCACAAAAGTTGTAACAGGAGATACATTACAATTACATAAACTCGGAGCACCCGCTGTTTATAAAGTTGGATTCGAATTAAATATTATGGCTTCTACACAAGATGAAGCTCTGCAATTATTAGAGCAGATACTTCCAATGTTCCAGCCAGAATATACAGTAACAATAAAAGATATTCCAAGTATGGATATCAAAACCGACACTCCAATTGTTTTAACGAGTGTTGCCTTAAATGATGATTATGAGGGTGATTTAGTTACGAGAAGAGCAATTATATATACGCTAGCTTTTGAAACTCGTATTCGTTATTATAGAGGTCTTGGTAAGAGCAAACAAATTCTTCAAACAGAAGTTGATTTTTCAGAAAATGTTGATCCTACTACTCATAAATTTGAGACGTTAGCGATAGACGGTAGAACCACATCTGATGGTGCGGGAGGCTTTAAAGAACCTTATACCGAAACGATTAACTTTTTTGACACTGATGTATAGAGGAGAATACAATGTACAGATTTAATGCACGATTAGTAAAGGTTGTCGATGGAGATACCATCGATGCAGATATAGAATTAGGTTTTTCTGTATTCATGAGGGATAGAATCCGTTTAATGGGTATAGATACACCTGAGAGTAGGACAAGAAATTTAGCAGAGAAATCATGGGGACTTGCTGCTAAACACAGATTAATTGAACTATTGGCAGAAGCTGATGGACATTTTACTCTAGTAACCGAAGATATGGAGAAAGGTAAATTCGGAAGAGTATTAGGTACGATTGAGGTTAACGGTAAAGATGCTAACCAAAGTCTTATCGAAGAGAACCTAGCTATACCATATGAAGGTGGCAATAAAGATGAGAGCCGCACGAAGTATGGTGTAATGGAGCTATGGAATACATATTATGAAAACCCACAGGAACACGATGATGACCATGAACACGGAGAAGAGAATCCAGAAGCACACATTGACTGGCACGAAAAGTAAAATCGATCAGGACTTTGAAAGAGTCCGTAGAGATTTATTTGATTTGTCAACGCAAGGTGAAGAAGCTATAGAGCTTATGATGGAACTTGCACGTGAGTCTGAGCACCCAAGAGCTTTTGAAGTTCTTGGGCAATTAATTAAACAAAATGCTGAGATAGGCGAAAAAGTTTTAAAGCTTCATAAGAGCAAGAAAGAACAGGATAAAACTGATGAACCTACAGCAATTGCTCAACAAGCAGCAACGAATAACAATGTTTTTATAGGTAGCACAGCAGAGCTACAGAAGATGTTACGTGATGAAAAGGTAATAGAAACAGAACCGGATTTATTTGAAAAATGAGAGAAACAAACTACTTAGGCAATCCGAATGTTCGGGGTGCCGATGTAGAACATCCATGGACTAAAGAGGAATTAGTTGAATACAAAAAATGTTTAGATGACCCTAAATATTTTGCTAAGAAGTATTGTAAAGTAATCCACCTCGACAAAGGCTTAATACCCTTTGACCTATACCCGTATCAAGAGAAAATGTTTGACTCATTTACGGCCCATCGCTTTAATATAGTTCTGGCATGTCGTCAGAGCGGTAAATCTATTGCTGTGGTCGCGTATCTTCTATGGTATGCTATATTCAAAGGGGAACAGGTTGTAGGTGTACTTGCAAATAAAGAAGCAATTGCAAGAGAGATGTTAGCACGTATTACTCTCATGTTAGAAAACCTACCATTCTTTCTACAACCAGGGTGTACTGCACTTAATAAGAAGTCTATAGGCTTCTCAAATAATAGTAGAATCATTGCTGCAGCCACATCATCAAGCTCTATTCGTGGTATGTCACTTAATCTTGTTTACCTCGATGAGTTTGCATTTGTAGATAACGCTGCAGAATTTTATACATCAACATATCCAGTTATCTCATCTGGTAAAACATCTAAGATTATTATCACATCTACAGCCAATGGTATTGGTAATATGTACCATAAACTATATGAAGGTGCTGTGCAAGGAACAAATGAATTTACACCAACTCGTGTAGACTGGTGGGATGTACCAGGAAGAGATGAAGATTGGAAGAAGATGACAATAGAGAATACATCCGAACTCCAGTTTGACCAGGAATTCGGCAATAGTTTTCACGGTACAGGAAACACATTAATATCTGCTGATATATTATTAGCGTTAAGATCTGCAGAGCCACAGGAATACTATAACAATGTAAAGATCTTTGACCACCCTCAAGAAGGTCATAATTATATCATGTTTGTCGATGTATCTCGTGGAAGAGGCCAAGATTATTCCACATTTACAATTATAGATATATCATGTAACCCCTTTGCACAGGTATGTACATACCGTGATAATATGATAAGCCCTTTATTATTTCCTGACCTGTTATACAAGTATGCTACACACTATAACGAAGCTCATGTTGTAGTTGAATCAAACGATGCAGGACAAGTTGTATGTAATGGTTTATATTATGATTTAGAATATGAGAACGTATTCGTAGAATCTATGGTGAAAGCAAATGCAATCGGTGTTACTATGACAAGTAAAGTTAAAAGGATTGGATGTTCTAACCTTCGTGATATTATGTCACAGAAGAAGTTAATAATAAAAGATGAAGAAACAATTCGAGAAATGTCGACATTTGTAGCAAAAGGATCTTCATACCAAGCAGATTCTAACTCACATGATGATCTTATGATGAATTTAGTGATGTTTGGATGGTTCACATCCACACCATTCTTTGCAGAATCAACCGATATTAATATGAAAACATTGTTATATAAACAAAAAGTACAGCAATTAGAAGATGAAGTCATACCTGTAGGGCATATGCCTCAGCATGAAGAAGGCAATCATCCGTTCGGGCCTGGGTGGCAAACCTATAAACCTTAATAAGTATAAATAAGTATATTGAGAAAATTCGTATTATGATAAATCTTATAAATAACATGACAAAGGAATAAATATGGCAGATCTATACTCACCTGGCGTACAGGTAAAAGAAATTGATTTGACTAATGTCGTACCGTCGGTATCATCAACAATTGGAGCTATGGCTGGAGCATTCCAGTGGGGCCCATGCGAAGAGATAACTACTGTAACTAGCGAAACGGAATTAGTAGATCAGTTTGGAAAACCAAATGCAGATACGTTTGAAAGCGTTCTGTCGGCAGCCCAATTTTTAAGTTATGGCAACGCGCTAAAAGTTGTCAGAGCTGTAGGAACATCAGCACGTAACGCGACAGCGTCAGGTACTGGAATTTTAGCAAAAAATGATAGCCACTTTGATACATTAACAATTGCAGCTGGAGATTGGGTTATGGCCCGTCATCCTGGTGTTATAGGTACGGCGTTAACTGTAGAAGTTGCAACTGATCCATCATCTTGGACAGCTAACGCAAGTTGGAAATTATGGACTGATAGTGCTCCTGGCACATCAGCTGGAGCCGCTGCAGTAGGTGGTTCAAATGATGAAATTCATATCGTAGTTAGAGATTTTACTGGTGCTATAACAGGAACAGCTGGTTCAGTTCTTGAATCTTTTCAACACTTAAGTCAAGCTAATGATGTTAAAGCAGAAGACGGTACAACTCTATACTATAAAGATCATATTAATGCAAGATCAAAATGGATTCGTATCGGAAATCACTCAGCAGCAAGTGGAAAAGCATTAACAGATGCAGGAGAATCAGCAGCAGGTAATGCATTTACAAGAGTGAATGTATTCTTTTCTAATCTGTCTGGTGGAGTAGATGATAATGCGTTAACTTTAGGTGAAACTACTGCTATGTATAATAAATTTGCTGATGCAGAAACAGTTGATTTAAGTTTAGTGTTCCAAGCAAACTCAGGATTAAGCAATACTGAGACAAGAACATTAAGTAATTATATAACTGCACTATGTGCAGCAAGAAAAGATGCAGTGGGTTTTGTCTCTCCTGAAAGAGCGGCAACGGTTGGCGTAGCAGTACCGCTTACTCCGGTAGCAGCATGGAGAACAAATTTAACTTCAACGTCTTACGGCTTCGCAGATTCAAGTTCTCTATATGTTTACGATAAGTACAATGATGTTTATCGTTGGATATGTGCAGCTGGATCTATGGCAGGACTAGCAGCAAATGCGGATTTAACTGCAGATGCATGGTTCTCACCAGCTGGATTCACGAGAGGTAATGTTCGAAATGTTACTAAACTAGCATGGAACCCTAACCAAGCGGATAGAGATGAGTTATATAGGACAGGTGTAAACCCGATTGTAACTTTCCCTGGTCAAGGTACAGTGTTATTTGGTGACAAAACAATACAATCTAAAGCAAGTGCATTTGATAGAATCAATGTTCGTAGATTGTTTATTGTTCTTGAGAAAGCAGTATCTACAGCGTCGAAAGCATCATTATTCGAATTTAATGATGAATTTACGAGAGCTCAATTTAGAAATATGGTTGAGCCATTTTTGAGAGATGTTCAGGGAAGAAGAGGTATTACAGACTTTAAGGTTGTTTGTGATGGTACTAATAACACTGGTAACATTATAGATAGCAATAAGTTTGTTGCTGATATTTATGTCAAACCTGCAAGATCTATTAACTTTATAACATTAAACTTTATTGCCACGAGAACTGGTGTTGAGTTTAGTGAAATTGCAGGAGGTAATTAATCATGGCGATTTTAGGCGTAGATGATATAAAAGCCCAATTACAGGGCGGCGGAGCAAGACCTAATCTATTCCAGGTCACTATGAACTTTCCAGCTGGTATAACTGGCAGAGCAAGCAACTTGACTGGGGCTGGACAAACTAAAGCTAGTTATATGTGTAAAATGGCTTCATTGCCAGGTAGCACTATTGCACCAATTGAGGTTCCTTTTAGGGGTCGTAAATTGCAAATAGCTGGTGATAGAACATTTGATCCTTGGAGTATTACTGTAATAAATGATACTGACTTTGGTGTACGTAACAAATATGAAGAGTGGATGAACGAGATTAACGAGCATAAAAGAAATACTGGATTAACAGATCCTACTTCTTATATGGCTGATATGATTGTTGATCAACTTGATAAAGATGGTACAGTACTAAAGAGTTATGATATCAGAGGAACTTTTCCTACAACTTTAGGACCGATCGAGCTTGACTATGGCTCAGAGAACGTTATCGAAGAGTTTGAGGTTGAGTTACAAATACAGTATTGGGAGTCTAATACAACAACGTAAATCATCGATATAACATAAGGAGTGCCTTCGGGCACTCTTTCTTAAGTGTTATAAATAATATTTAAGAAAGAGTGTTTAAGGAATAAAATTTTATGGCAGAAAGCAGATCACTATTTGGTTTTGAATTTAAAAGAAAATCAATAGAGCAAAACAAAAAACCAGTATCGTTTACCCCAGATAACGAGGATGGTGCATATGAGATATCACCAACAGGTGGTTATTTTGGTCAATACATGGATCTTAGTGGAGATAAGTATCAATCCGATAAAGATCTAATCATGAAATATCGATCGATAGCTGCATATCCTGAAGTAGATATGGCTATTGAAGATATATGTAATGAAGCAATTACAGATGAGAATGGTGTTATCGCTAAGCTAAACCTTGATAACCTAGACCAAGCAGATAAAGTTAAAGAGCTTATTCAAGATGAATTTCAAAGGATTCTTAATTTAACTAACTTCTCATCTACAGCATACGACACATTTAGACGTTGGTATATTGATGGACGTTTATTCTATCATGTTATTATTAATCCAAATAAGACTGATGCTGGTATAATTGAATTAAGACAGATAGATCCTACAAAGATTCGTAAGATTAAAGAAACTGAGAAGGTTAAAGATCCTAAGACTGGTGCTGATCTTGTTAAAGAAGTTGCTGAGTATTATTTGTACCAAGATGATTCAATGACTCAAAATGGTGAGGGTTTACGTATTAACACTGATGCTATTATTCAGGTTAACTCAGGAATGTTAAATGAAGAACGTAATAAGGTTGTTGGCTATTTAAATAAAGCCCTTAAACCTATTAATCAATTAAGTATGATGGAAGACTCACTTGTTATCTATCGTATATCTAGAGCACCTGAACGTAGAATATTTTATATTGATGTTGGTAATCTACCTAAAGGTAAAGCAGAAGAATATTTAAATAGCACGATGAATAGATATCGTAATAAGATCGTATATGATCCTGCTACGGGTAATATTAAAGATGAGAAGGTTCATCGTAATATTATGGAAGATTTTTGGTTACCACGTAGAGAGGGCGGTCGTGGTACTGAGATTGATACTCTACCTGGTGGTTCTAACCTTGGTGAGATCGAAGATATTCAATACTTCCAAAACAAATTATATAGGTCTTTAAATATACCTATGTCAAGATTGACTGAAGCAGATGCATTTTCTGTTGGTCGATCTTCAGAAATTACGCGTGACGAACTTAAATTCCAGAAATTTATTGATCGTATTCGTAATAAGTTCTCAACACTATTTTATGAAGCACTGAAAAGGCAGTTAATCCTGAAGAAGATTATTGTGCCAAGTGACTGGGTAAATATCCGCGAAGATATAGTTGTTGAGTATTCTAGAGATAACTACTATGCTGAATTGAAGGATGCAGAAATCCTTCGTGAAAGAATAGAAATGGTACAAATGTTAGATGAATATATTGGTACGTTCTGGTCTAAAGACTGGGTACGTAGAAATATTCTTAAACTTACTGATGAAGATATTAAACAAATCGCTAAGGATAATAAAGATGATCCAGTTACACCGGATGATTTCAATCCTGATTTGTCTAATTCAGCTATATAAACATAATGTATACATAAAGTTTACTGGAAATAAACATTTTTATAAATACTTAACAGAGAGATTATGAACACAAGAGAATTAATTGATAATATAAAATCGGGTGATGCGCAAGCAAGCAACAATACTTTTAATAGTATTATGCATGATAAATTGATTGACGCATTAGATAATCATAAACAAGAAGTTGCTTCTAAAATGTATGGAGCATCTGATAACGCTCCTGCAGTTGAAGAACCTGCGATGGAGACAGAGACAGGAGAAGTAGAAGCGGATGCTGACGTTTAAGGAATCATTTAATGAAGTAATCGAAGCTAAATTAAAGCTCCCGAAAGGTGAAAAGGTAGCCAAGGAATTAAAAAAACTTGGAAAAAAGAAAAATGTGAGTGCTGTTATCACAAGCAAGTTTAATCTTTATATTGATGGCGTTAAGCTTGATAAGTTTAAAGATATGGCTAGTGCTGAAAAAGCAGTAAAAGAATTCATCAAATTAATGGGAGCATAAATGAAGTTAATCACAGAATATACTCAGAATCAGTTGGGTTATTCTATCCAAGAGGATAAGAAAACTGGCAAGAAGAATGTCGTACTTGAAGGCGTCTTCATGCAAGCTGAGAATAAGAACAAGAATGGTAGAATTTATACTAGAGAAGTTCTTACAAGAGCCGTTGATAAATTTGTTAACGAGCAAGTAATTACAGGCCGTGCAGTTGGTGAGCTAAATCACCCTGATGGGCCTTCCATTAATTTGGATAAAGTTTCTCACAGAATTACCGAACTTAATTGGGATGGTAATAATGTGATGGGAAAAGCACTTATTTTGGATACACCTATGGGACAGATTGTAAAAGGTCTTGTTGAGGGTGGCGTTCAACTAGGAGTGTCAAGTCGTGGTATGGGAAGCCTTTCAATGAAGAATGGTGTTAACTATGTAGCTGATGATTTCATGCTAAACACAGTTGATATTGTTCAGTATCCTTCTGCCCCTAATGCGTTTGTTAACGGCATTATGGAAGGAGTTTCTTATGAGCAGGATAGACCTGGTCATTTTGTGAAGGTAATTGATGAAGGTGAGACAGAAGTGAAAGAATCTAAAGAGATGTTCTCGGAAGAGCAACAGATCGCAGGTTTTGAGCATTTCCTCTCTAAACTATAATCTCTATAGGAGAAAACATAATGTCTGAAGTTAAAGACGAAATTGTTGAAGATGTAGCAGAGGTTATCGTAGAGGATACGGAAGTAGAAGCAACGGTAGAAGTACCTGAAGCACCTCTTACGGAAGCTCGTACAGTATCAGCAATACAAGCCTCTATGACAGGAATGTCTAAAGAGGGCCTTGACGCCATCTTTGAAGCAGCGAAAAAAGCAGAAGCGAAAGCTAAAGTGGAAGACGATGAAGAAGAAGAGGACGATGAAGGTGATGAGGACGAAGGCGATGTAGAAGAAGGAAAGTCTAAGAAA
>Ga0181397_1000380_pt1 | contig 16787 bp, 18 predicted proteins | sample 20SPOviralmetaG_FD_130126 | JGI IMG/M metagenome (GOLD analysis project Ga0181397, IMG submission 130126) | Marine viral communities from the oligotrophic San Pedro Time Series (SPOT) site, San Pedro Channel, CA, USA - 20 SPOT_SRF_2011-02-23 | ecosystem: Environmental > Aquatic > Marine > Strait...
AACTTCAAGTTTACCTAACATTAACTCAGTATTGGAATAAGAATCTTTTAAACTCTGTAATGAACTTAATTCTTCTTGTGTGAATTTTATTTCTTTTTTCTTTGCCATTATAACTCCTTGTTAATTTACTATAAATAAATATAAAACTATTTGTTCAAACAATCACAATTCTTTTCGATATGTTTGATTTTTTTATCTAATTCTTTAATACCCTCAATCAATAATGGTATAATCTTTTCATATTGTACACCCTTGTACCCACCATCTCTATCTTTAACTGCTTCAGGTATAATTTCTTCTATCTCTTGAGCAATAACCCCAACATCATGACCTGTATAGACATGTTGGTTTTCATTCCAATCGAATTCATATCCACCAATTTTATTAATCTTATCTAATGGACTTCCAAGTTGTATTATATTATCTTTTAATCTTTTATCAGATGAATTGAAAGCAATGATATCACCACTGGCTCGTATGGTTGAACCACTTATATCAGATTCAGTCCATATAACTCCAGATGCAGTTACTTCATTTAGATGGGCACTTGAACCCGATACTACTACTTTTTTCCAGTTTGGCATTTATTTTATCTCCTTATGGTTGGTTACCTCTTCGGCCCACTTCCTTGATTGCCACATCAAGGCCAATAAGTTATTTTTCAACCCAAAGTTCTCCGTCTTGTTCTTTAAGTCTTTGCTTTTCTTCTTCTTGAATTTGGGAAATTTCTTGCTCAACTACGGATTTCCTTGATTCAACTTTTTGTACTTTCGCACTTGTTCTATTTATCAATTGGTATTGCGATTTTAGTTTATTAACTACTTCCATTGCTATACCTAAATGTTTACCTGGAATCATAGAGTTCTTAATTAATTCAAACAAGAACTCTATCTCATCCTTTTTAAACTTAGCTACTTCATTCACTATACTTGTTGTTTTGCCTTTAACATTAAAAGCCATTGTAACCTCACTTTAATTTATGAATAAATCCAAATTGTTCCATAATTTGTGTTAACATGCATCATACCGATTCTATCAGTAGAACTTGTTCCAAAATCACTTGGATTTCCAGCTGGTGCAGTTGCTGAACCACTAACCGAAACAACATATTGTCTTGGTGAAATTGATGTTGCATCTTCTGCTGTATCATCTTCTTTCGTTAATGACCATCTTTTTGCTGAATCATCATATCCAAGAGCAGTACCTTTTGTTCCATCAGTACTTACAATCAAACCACCATCACCACTTGTTGAACCACTTGAGGCCATAATAAATCTATCTGCAACTCTCAAGTTTGTACTATCAATTGTAGTTAATGAACCATTTACATCAAGGTTACCAGTAATAACAACACCACCACTAAATGTAGCAGTATCACTTGATTGATTACCAATTGTAAAGTTACCACCTAAATCCGTATTCAATGCAGTTGCTAAATCACTACCACCTGCAGTGTAGAATGTATGGATTTGGTCTGCAGTTGCAAGTCCAGTTCCACCATCTGCAATTGCTGCGGTTTTTGCAGATAAAGTTCTTGCTCCACTACCATCAAAGGTTGTACCACTATTCAAATTAAGTGTTACATTATCTATGGTTAAAGCGTTCGGTACTTTCAATACTGAAAGAGTATCACTTGATAGTTCAATTGTTGAAGTATCTGCGGAATCTGTATTTAACATAGTTCCATGAACTTTATCAGCTCCAATTGTTGTAGCACCTGCGTTATCAATTGTTATATCACCACTAACTGCGACTGAAGCAATGTCTGTTCCATCACCAATTAAAATTTGTCCGTCTGTTTTTGCATCTAAATCGGTAGGTGCGTTTGAACCACCACCAACTTTAATACTACCTTGTGTGATGTTTGCTAACATATTGTTGTCTACTGAATCATTTGCAATAGTTAAAGCTCCACCTGCTGCGATTGTTGCATCTCCACTAACATTTCCGAATATAGCATCCTCTACATTACTAAATGTAATTTTCTTTTCTGTTCCGTTATCTGAATATAAAAGGTGGTCTTGTGTTTGATGTAATGCTGTTCCTGCTGAAAATGCATCAATATCCAAACTTGCTGCTGCTATGTTTGTTAAACCTGAACCATCTCCACTAAATGAACCAGTCATCGAACCTGTGATGTGTGAATCTGCTACTGCTGAATTATTTGTAAAATTATCTAAAGTCGTATTACCTGCGTTTAGTGTTGAAGTACCGATATCAATGTTACCGAAACCACTTGAAATAGCTCCAGCCCCAAGCGTACCCACACTTGTAACTCCTGTCTGAGATGCATCAACATTAATTACTAATGTTCCATCTCCAGTTGTCGCGGTTAAACCAGTTCCTGCAACATCTGCTGCTGCTTCTACTGCTGGACCATTTGTTCCACCAACGATTATACTTCCGTTTGTTGTTAAGGCAAGAGACCCAACTGCATCTGTACCACTATCTTGTGAAATTAAAACCGCTTTATCTGTTAACGATGTTCCACCAATACCACCTTGTGCTACTGGTAATGCAGTGTCTAAAGTCAAAGAAGATAGTTCCGCAGCCGAACCACTTACTATTACTTTTCTCCATTGTGCCATTATTTTCTCCTTTTAGAGTATTATTTCTCTATTATTAAATATTAAGTTGGTGAGTTTTCGTATCCTAAAAACCATGCAGAACTACTATAATACATACCACCCTTGATTGCAGTAGGTATTGTAGTAGATTCACCCAACACTATTACTTTATCATCTATTTGTACTGATATCTCATTACTATTATTTACTAATGTGAACAAATCTGTACTATCAGTACTCTTAAATGTGAAACCTGAACCTGTTACTTCAAGGTGGTCTGAACTACTACCACTCGTATTAAAAGTAACACTATTATAAGTGAAACCATCTGTCAAACTTAATGTATCTATGTTTGCGGTTCCATCTAAATGTAAATCTTTCCATTGGAATGTTGAACTTCCTAAATCTATTAAATCATCTTTGGTAGGTGTGAATGAACCACTTATACTTAAACTACCTGTAAATTGATGTGTATCATCTATGGTATCACCGAACTTAGATGAACCACTTAATTGTTGTGTTGTTATATTGGTAACTGATGAACTAACAATATAATTGTTTGCAGTTATGTCTCCATCAACAAATAAACCTGTACTTAAGTTCTTACCAACATATTGATACGCACTCATATAAACTTCATCATTAGAGTTTAATGCAGATTCAAATTGTACTATACCAGTTTTATAATCAAACTGATAATCATTAACTGATATAATATCACCACCACTTAATGAACCACTATCTGTAGATGTGGATTTAAATACTTTAACACCATAACCAGGTGTTCCATCTTCTGTATTAGCATTTGCTAATGAAGATACTGAATACTTAGGTGATATGAAATTAGTTTGTTGTCCAGTTTGTATCAACTGCGGTGTTACTCCACCTGTACTTCCTGTCGGTGTCATAAAGAAGAATACATCATTAGCAACATTAGACCTTGTTAATCGTTGTCTAAAATAATATTTTAGTACACCACTCGTTTCTCCACTTTGAGTACTTCCACTAAATGGTAAAGCACTCGATGGTATTAAATGAGTCTCTGTAAATATTTCAGTTGCACCTAAATCTAATACATCGGTAAATGATTCTTGTGCGGTATTTAACGCATCACTTGTAAATCTTCTGTTACCTAACAGTCGATTTGATTTTTTAGTTTGGTCTATTGCCATTAACTATACCCCAATGTTATTGATTGTATTGGTGATGGGTCTCCCTTGTATCTCACCACTACATAAAGTTCTTCATCTGTAGAATCTAAGAACATCCCATCTGAGTTTCTCATAGGAATTGTATAAGTATTACTTGAAACACTACCACCTGTATTTCCATATAAATCTATTGCACTTGAGAATGGATTCTTGTGGTTATCAGTACTTATTGCACTTTCAATTAAGTTACTTGTGGTATCACTTGGGTCAAATAATCTTGCAGTAGATATACTTGTATTTCCACCTGCACTTGTACCACTTTTAAATATTATTGCACAAGCAATTCCATCTGAAGTAGAGTTCCAATTAACTAATGTTTTGTTATTTAGGTTTATAGTCATACTTGTTTTGTTTCCACTTGTTTTTTGGAATCTTCTTATATAATATTTGTATGTACCACTACCAAAATCTTCTTTAAACCAATATCCGTAATCACCACCTGGGTCTACTAAGTAACCTGGTTTAACTTGTAAATCATAATTACCGAGAACCGCATCCCCCTCATCATTCGTTTGGAATGAGTCTGTTGTGAAATATGCCCCATTAAATGCAGTTACATTATCTGCTAATACAATTCTAAAATCTTCACCTGTAAATGTTTCTGTGGTATCTTGTAATGTGTTGGAATCATATCCTTGTGCTCTACTATAAATTGCCAATGAACCACTATCACTTGATTGTCCAAATAATGTTGAATCATAAAATACTACACTTGGTGTGGTATCAGTTACACTTGAGTTCTTCCAATTTCTACCAGTTGCTCTAAACTTTAAATTATAATTTTTAGATTCTTGAGTACTTCTATTTTGATATATGTTATCACTATTACTATCGAGTGAGAAAGTAAATGAAGAACTTGCAACTGCTATATCAGATATTTGTGGGTCATATCCACTTGTTCTTTTATTTGTAAAAATATTATCTATCACATAATTGGTTGCACCTGTTGATGATACACCAGTATTAGCCACAGTCGTGGTTGTATTACTTAATGATGTTGAACCAACATTATCCCATTGGTCTGTGGAATTTGAATTTACCATTACTGATGTTCCATATCCAAATGCTGGGTCAAATGATTTACTTACATGAGAATTGAAAGTATATCCATAACTTGTTGTTAATAGATATGGTGCTCCACTTAAACTTCTTGATGTTGCAGAAAAACTTGTTCTAGCTAAAGAACTTGTAACTGCTACTGTCGGATTACCAGTCGTGATATCGGTTGTTATACCACCTGTATATAAATAAAATCTTGCTGTTCCATCTGAACCATCTTTGTATTGAAAATCACTCATTGAACCAGTCTTCAACCCAACCACTACATCATGTAGTTTATAATATCCACTTGCAGATATATTTGTAGATGTTGTTGCACCTTCAGTATATGTTCTACCACTAATTGGTCCTGCAACACTATTGAAATCACCATCTTGATATGCTGATGGAATAACTGCTGGTTGTGATGTTACTATTTTACTTAGTATCAAACCATTTGATGTTCCAAAAGAACTTTGTGTATAATCCACAAAAGAATGTGTGTGGAATGTTGAAGCTTTATCTGGTGTTTCATCATCATAAGTATCACTATATGATTGTGATGCTATAACTCTGACTGTATATGTAGTTGGTCCACCACTTGTTAATGTTCCCAACCCAAAGTAATTTGCATTACTACTTACAGTCGTTGAACCACCTGCGTTTGCAGTTATAGTGTTTGTAAGTGTACCAAAGGTTCCTTGTGTTGTGATATTTGATGATGGAATTCTTGATGCATAACTTCCATGAAATGGATTTGTTCCTGCATCACCACTATCTGTTCCTCTATCACTTGATTGTACCCAATTCTTATGTTGTAAATAATCCAATGCTGATTTATAAGAACCAGTTTCACTCATATCAATAAATGCAGAACCAGTCCAACTATTACTCAATCTTGCATTTTCATATGTTGAACCCAACACACCATTTAATAAAGAACTCTTACTTGTTTCAGTTCCATCAGTATGTGATGTACTAACATTACTCCAATTTTTTGTATTTGGTGCTGCATCTGCAACATCTAAACTATGACTCATCGCACCTGCAATAAATCTTAAAACTTCACTAACATGAGTTTCTGCTGTAAAATTATTAAAGTAACTACCACCTAAACCAGTACCCCATGCATTGGATGTAGGATACCCATTTGTAATATTATTTGTGGTTATACCTGTAGAAGAACTTGGTTCACTTTCTAATCTATCAGATTGAACATTTAAAGTACCACTTACAATTAAATCATTGTGTGTAGATTGTATTGAACCAGTAGCAGCAAATACACCGAGTTGTCCTTGAATCGCGGATGCAGGTATAATACCAGTACCACTTAATGAACCACTAAGTGTGAACGAACCAGTTAAAGCGGGATTTAATTGTTTACTATCTATTAATGCCATATTCTTCTACTTCTTGTTTTTTCTCTACCCACCAATCTGTAATTGATTTCGAAATCTTTTTCTTGTGTTGTGTAGATTTTGGTTGTTTCATCTTCTCAATCGTATCCAATGTTAATTTTCTATCTGATTGAGCACATGATTTACACACACTATTATTACCCACTGCCCTATCAAAGGCATCTTTTCTCGTGTAGGTTAACATCTTACTACACGATGGACACTTTCTATTTTTTCTATCTTTCCAATGTCTTTTTCTCATACTAATAAATATCAACAAATGGTAAAACCAATGTGGTATTTACGAATTAAATTTTCCCCAAGCAACTATTTCATCATCGGTTGATAAATTATACCCAAGTGAATCAGCATCCATATGTACTTTAAATATACTACCACTTTGTTGTACTTCTAATGCATCTTGTTCTAAAATCATCCCATTTAAATAAAAGTGAAAATCAGTTATTGATGTTGCAGTTAAATCTCCTGCAGATGCTGTTACTGCCGAAAAACTAGCAGTAGAATTACTTATCGTACCAACTTTTGCAGATTGTTTTCTTAGATATAAATTTGCTATTTCTGCTTCTCCACCGAGTACTTGAAATGCTACATTTTCTGTAACAAGAACATTTGTTCTTGCCCCACTTACATCACTACTATTGCTAAAAGCGGTGATATCACTACCATTTACACCGAATGAACCACTAATGGTTACACTACCTGTTACCTCGTGTATATCATCTAATGTATCACCAAACTTTGTACTACCAGAACTAAAAATAACTTCGGATGAACTTAATTCTGTTAATATTGTACCAGCACTTATACTACCATTTATTGTAGCATTATTCTCGTGAGTATAGTTTTCACTTATTTCTTGTGTATCGACTGTGAATGTAAGATTTGAACCACTTATAAATCCGTACCCTAATACCATATTTTGTGAATCATCACTTGGATTTGGTAGAACAAGAGTTTTATTTTCTGGTTGTGTTACCCCATTAAACTCTACACTTGAACCAGATGCTACTGATTGTCCTATAGAAAATTCTGTTACTTGTCTTGATACTGCATCTAACTTACCACTATTAGAAGTTACAAAACCATCAGAACCTGATATTACAATTGGGTTTTTAAATTTTAAAATTGGCATTAATTATTCCTATGAATTAAATTTACCAACTGCTAATATTTCATCATCCGCTTCTAAATCATATCCAATACCACTGGTATCAACTTGAAGTAAAAATACACTACCACTTTGTTCTATTGTAAGAGCATCGTGTTCCATATATTGACCATTAATAAAGAATAAGAAATCATTCTCATTAGTATCAGTAAATCCACTTGGTGCAGATGCAGTTACTGCTGTAAAACTTGCAGTTGCTGTACTTAATATACCATTTGAAGATTTATAAAAATTCTTTCTTAGATAGTTTTGTTTATCCGTAACAGAACCTGCTGTAAATCCTGCCATTGCTGCTTCTGTTACAAGTGTTGTTGAACTTTGGTCTGTTAAACCACTATCATTGGATATCTCATTTATACTATATCCATTTAAATTCCAACTACCAGTAATATTTAAACTACCTGTTCTTTGATGAGTATCATTTGTAGTATCTCCTAATTTAGTACTACCACTTTCAAATAATATACTTGATGAAACAAATGTTGTTTTAAATTCTTGTGCGGTTAATGTACCTAAAACCGTCATATCACCATTGACCGTAACATTACCACTTGTTGTTAAACTACCTGTAATGTTTATACTACCACTTATACCACCATGTGAGTATGTGGTTGGATTACCAAATACTAATTTGTTAGATGTAATTTGATTAAATGTTACATCATCTGTTGGTGCAACTCCCTGTCCAATGGATATCGTTTGATTTACTTGTTGTGAACCATCAAATGCAGCACCATCATTACTTAATGAAACTCCTGTTCCTGCATTAAACACAAGTGGAAAACTTGTAGATATACTAAATATATCCTTTACTGGTGATTGAACTGATACTCCACCACCCTTATCTGATTCTATAAAATCATCAGCAGTTTTTTCAACATCCATGTTAATGATAACCTTTTTAGGTGTTAATTGTTTCTTAGTGGTTATCATGTTGTTAAATTCTTCAGGTATAATATACCCATATAATTGAACACTAAAGTTAGTTTTTATAATTCTTTCTTGAGTATCCATTTCACTTGCATCACTAAATGAATCTATCTTACTTCTAAACCGCATCTTACCAGGTTCACCCCAATAAGAATTATCTGTGTAATTTACTCTTTCAATGATTTTGTTCATCTGTTCTATGTATGATGTCCATATTGTAAACTCGTAATTTAGAGTTACATAATCTGGCATAACTACATTGTATAATTCTCTATTTGGTGTAGTACCAATCGTTCTACTGAATTGGTCATATCGATTACTTGAAGAATACTTTTGTGAAAATGTTTGAAAGTTTCTTGGATTGTTAGCATCCATTTTATTGGTTGGAATGTTTTCATTCTTTTCCATACCCGTTCTTCTAAATACAATTGCAGGTGTAATCAATTGTTGGCGTTTATCTCTCATGAAACCCATCTTTTGTATAGTAACCCATCGTTCAGGTGATGCATACATTACGGGTACTTTGATTGTTTCTTTATTTTCTGTGACTGTAGGTTTGATAACTTCGTTAAAATAGTACATAATTGCACCATCCATATCAATAATCTGATTACTGATATTTTTTACTTTGTCTTTATCTCTTCGTAATTGTTTACCACGATTAAAATCATCTCTAATCGCAATCGAGTTTAAATCCCTACGAGCCTTTCTCGATATCGGTTTTCTTCTCATTAAAACGCCCTTGTTTGTTCAATATTTAGTGAATTGATTCTTGTTAGTGTACCTGTACAAGATATTGTCCAATTTTTATTATAATCCCCAGCAACTAATTGATTTTCATTTGTCTTTGTGATTTCAAAATAACCTAAATTCCAACTTACAAAATCACCAATATCTGGTCTGAAGTTTATATCAATTAACATATCTCGTTGGAAATGGAATTGTGCTTCTTGTCGAGCATCTGGTCCAAATTCATTTACTTCAAAATCAAAATCTTCTGCCTCTATTATACAAGATAACTTAACTCCTGCTTCATACACTTTACCACCACCTGATTCACCATACATATTTGTTTCAGTTTCATAAGTGGATACTCTGTAAAGTATAACCTCTTGTCCAATGATTCCACAATCACCTTTATCAAGATTACCAACGAGTTCATCATTGAATCGTTTGGCTAATTCAGTATCTCTTGTTGGCCAATATCTACTTGCCATAATTTTATCCTATATACATTGGATAAGGAACTTTCTTTAACTTCTCTTGTAAGTTATCCGCAGATTCTCTATCTGCTTCCATAAGTGCCTTATTACTCGTTTGGTCTAACATTTCTCTTAATTGTTCTATCAACTGGTCTTTTTCTGCAGTTGCCTCTGCTCTTAATGTTTCACCATCTAATGAAACCTCAGAGTTAGGAATAGGAATAGTACCATATTTACTACGAACCATACCTAATAACTCTTTTGATAATGCCAATCCATACTTACGAATCCATTGTTTACCCACATCATTGATAGATGTGTATTTCATGTTATCGTATGGTGCATTACTGATATCTGATATTGTATCTGCTGAACCACTATAACGAGTTCTCAATGCATTATCTCTATCTGATACCTTTACCCACTCAACCCACAATGAACCCGTAGTTTCATTTGTGTAAGTAGGAAAAATTCGTAATTTATTGTTTTTTAACTCAAAAGAATATGCAGATTTTCTAACTTGGTCGTTAAACTCAATTGCCTGTACTCTAAGTAAATCAGCATATATTGGTTGTAACATAAATGTGATTGCTGGTGATGAACCACCGAATCCAAATGCATCCAACATATTATTTGTTTGATTACCAGTACCTGCATATGGGTCAAAGTATCTTGTGATAGCAGGATTTGCTTCATAAAACACTCTTTTAACCTCAATCGCACCACTACCACTATCATCTGCAATTAATGCATTTAAATCATAGTCTTGTGAACCACTAACGAGTGATATCTTATTCTTATATACTTCTGTTTGTCCGCCTACATTTGCTTCACTTCCATAGGTTTCTGATATAAAAATCTGTTCACCCATTGTATGTGATATTCTTTTGTGTGTTAGATTAGAACTTGTTGATTGTCCTTTTAAACTCAATAAATTATCTTTGATATTAAATTGATTTACTTGAGCTGAGTATTCTGTGATACTTTCTTCAAGACATGCATAAAATTGAGTATCTTGAAGTTCAACTGCAGTTATAGGATAACCCATCCTCTTTGCACACCATGTTGCAAATTTAGGAGCATCTGATTGAAAGTCTGATTCGGTATCGTAAAACCCAAATGGTGTAGAACCACTATCTTGGTGTACTGCCGAACCACTACCTGGCCATATTGCTTCTTGAGCCATATAAATTCTCCTATTTAAATAGTTTTGTATGTAATATTACAATAATAAATATCAAGACACAAAAAAACCCCCAAAATAATTGAGGGCTTTTTTGATTGTACTAATGTACATTTAAGTTAAAAAATTTAACTCAAATTACACAAGGTTGATATCAGCAACAATGACCTTACCATAGAATTCTGGTCTAACCATCTTCTTAGCATATCTAGTCATAACACCTTTTCTTGGGGTGAAATTCTTAGGGTCATATACAAGTGGTGTCATGATTAATGGCACATATGGTGCATATACTGCTCCTGTTTCTAAGAAATTGCTTCCTCTGAAACCAGCAAGTATTACATTATCTTGAGCGTATGGGTTCTTATAGACAGTAAATCTGTTATTAAGAGCACCAACTCTCTGAACACCCATTGCGAATGTTTTTTCAGTTGCTTCACCTGAAGTATCAGCAGCATAGCCTGGAATACTCTCGATGATAGTTGCAGTTTCTGGTGATACCACCAAGAAGTTTGCACCACCTCTAAGAGTTTTCTGGTGTATTGCGTTACTTACAGATTGTATTTTGTTTCCAAGTGTTTGGAACCACTCACCTTTTGTGTAAGCAGATGCGTTAGCAGCTGTTTCTTCAAAGGCAGTACCAGCGTTGTTTAGCTCGTAACCAACTTTAGCACTCCATCTCTCAGTTTTTGCAGATGCATTTGCATACAACATATCTAAGATTTCTAAGTCAATTTCCATTGAAATGTACTCAGAAAGTAGTGCAGTTAGTTCAGCTTCAGCATCGACTGAATGATAAGCGTTCAAGTCTTGAGCAAGTTCTGGTGTCCAGACTGCTTTTAACTTACGAGTTTTCGCGATTATCGGAATACTCTTTAACGCAATATCTAACTCAGGAATATCGATGTCCTGTTCTGGATTATCATCGATTTGAGTTGAAGTAGCTTCAAAATCGGTTCTATCATAGTTAGTACCTTTAACCTTGTGGTATGATACCTTTAAGGCTATAGGGACAGTTGCAACAGATTTTCTTACGATGAACGCGATTTCTGTTTTAGCAGCGTTCAATTTAGTGTAAGCTGGGAAGAATTCATCGAACCCACTACCACTAATTGAGAATGCTCTAACACCATCTTCGTCATAATCAGATAAAGCTGCAGTTGCAACATTAATCTTCATAAGACCGTCATCAGCTGTATTACCTGCTACTACTGAACTTGATAGGTCTGGTTCAAAGTCAACATCACCCCATGCAACAGAACCAGAGGTATAAGTACCACTAGCTACTGCTGAAGCGTGTAAGGCTTGAGCCGCGGAATCCGTATCATTGATAGAATATCCGAATTTTCCAGCACCATACAAACCACCACTTGCATCACCTGAACCTGATGTATTACCATATACATCTGAGTTATTAGTGTGTAAGTCTGTTTGTGCAGTACCATATTTAAAGTCAAGATAGAAAATAAGTCCTGAAGGCAAGTTCATTGGCTGTACAGAAACAAATTCCTGTGCTGCTAATTCACCAAAGATTCTACGAACTAAAGGAAGTGCTACTCCACTCCACTCTTCTGAGTTTGCAGATGTACCTGTTCTTGAAGCTTCATCAATTAATTGACGAGCTTGATTTTCAAGAAGTACGGCCATTCCGTTTACTTCGTGTTCTTTACCCATGCCTTCTAAAAGACCTGTTGGTTCCCATTTCTTGACCAATTTACGAGTTTGTTCAAGTAGTTGTCTTTGTGGATTATATCCATCCATTAAAGACTCTACTGATTTGAATTTGTCACTCATTTTTTAGTCTCCTAATTATAGTATGTTTGCTAATTTCTTGAAACGCCCTTTTAACTCAGCACCCTCAGAAAGAACTTCATCCTTTTGTGTTTTAGTAGAAGCAACAACTTTAGAACTTGAACCTTTAGATACTTTAACAGGTGCAACTTTTACACCTCTAAAAGATTCTGCAAGTGTCGAGTAAACAAGTTTGATTTCTCTAAGATTCTTAGTTCTATCAAATGTTTCAACAACTTTCAATTTCTGTTCGTTACTTAAACCAAACGCACGGAATAGTTTGTTTGAGAATAATAGTTTTGCGTTTAACAAATTAACTTCGTTTAATTTTTCACGAAGATATTTTACAACATCTCTGTGCTCTTTAACTTCTGCTTGAAGTGTAGCGACTTCATCATGAGTCTCATCTTCATCTTCCTCTTCAGAAAGTGCTTTTAAGACCTCTTCTAAATCGATTTCTTCGTCAACTTCTTCATCTTCATCATGTGCTTCTCCCTCTTTAACCACATCGTGGTCATCGAGTTCTTTTCCAGCAGGTTCGTCTTTACCTTCGCCTTCTGGTCCTTGTGCACCTGTTTCTGATGAATCGTTAGCTTTAGCATTTACTTTATTATCAGCTTTACCAATATCAGATGATACATCGTTTTCGTCAACTTTTTCTTCGTCTCCGTCTTCTTCATCTTCTTCTTTGATTTCTGCTTCTAATTCAGCAAGAATTGATTCGAGGTCGAGTTCTTCTTCCATTTCATCATCTTCATCTTCAATTTCAGATACTTCTTCAGCATCTTCATCTTCGTCCGCGATTTCAGCAACTTCTTCTTCTTCAGATTCTTCACCTGCAGGTTCTTCTGCTGGTGCTTCTTCATCAGAAACTTCCATTTCTTCGTCTTCGTCTCCATAGCCTTCTTCTTCGACATCATGGTCTTCACCTTCGTCTTCGATTTCTGCTTGAATCTTCTGTGCTAACATTGATTTCAATTTAGGTGTGAACGCTTCTTCAAGTGCCATCTTTGCGTTCTCTAAAGCTGTTTCACGAACTGCTTTAGCATCTGCAATGGCTTCTTTTAGTAAATCATCCATTTTATTTTCCTTGTAATTGGATTCAGTATAGTTATTAGGAACTATAATAAGATTTAATTATCTTTGCGGTTACACTTTATGATGTACGGAATGTACGAAAGTGTATTTTGTTTTATATAAATATATAAAACTTAAAAAATATACACACTTAGTGTGAATTATTTTAATCTTTTTCTTTAAGTACTTTATACTTGTTTCGTAGAATAGCTTTATTTTTCTCTTCTCTTTTAATAGCAGATGGTTTAACATAGAACGACCTTTTTCGTAACTCTAACATTAACCCACTTTTCTTTACTTTCTTTTTGAAAATTGAAATAGCTTTTTCTATTGATTGTCCTTTTCGGACTTCTACTTTTACCAAATTAACCTCTTAGTCTGTTTCTTTTTCACCTTTATAGTTAGCATCTACATAATTGAAAAATTTCTTTTTCTTATCATCTTCTAACTCATCTGGTGAACTAATTCCAAATTTTTTCATTGCCTTCTGAAAGAATACTTTGTAATCTCCCTCTTCGATATCGTGACCTTTAGGTTCTTCTAATCCAGCTTTAATCTTTTTATCTTCTTGACCTTCTGGTTCACCCTCTAATTCAAAATAACGATTTAGTACATGACCCATATCCTCATACAATCCACCCATTCTTTGTTGTAATGAATTAGATTCTTGAGCAATCTTACCAAATTGTTTAGATAAGTTTGTTAACTCTTTCATGTTACGATTGACTGTAACTTTATCAAACCAATCATCTGTTTCACTTAAGGTATATGATTTTGCCTTGTTTGCAATATCTGCTAAACTTTCAGCAATCTTCTTCAAATTCTCTTCTTGTTGAAAAGTTTCTGAATACTTAGTAAATTGTGATATTGCTTCTTTCACATCATGTGCAGAAACCCTTTCACTCTTACCATACATATCCTCTACAATATCAGTAAGACCAGTGTTTGTACCATGACCAATTACTTGGGTAGTTACAACTCCACCTACTACTGAAAAATTCTCTTTTATTAAGTCTTTTAACTTTGCCATTTTTGTATCTCCTTATACCTTAATAAATATCATGAACTTCGCTTTTTACCACCAAGATATTTACGAAATCTTTTATCTACTTTACTCCATAACACAATCAACATATCTCGTACACCTACGCTTGTATCTTGTGCTGGACCTGATTTAATACTCTGTATGATATCCATTGCATCATATCTTCCACCTTTAACACCATCCATCATAGTTTTGATAGATAACTGAGATGCTTTATTAAAATATTTACCCATTGTATTGATATCTTTTTCTACAAACTTTTTTGCTTCTGCATTAGAATATCCTAACATTGGAACATTCATCTTATGTGTGGTTTTAATTGAACCAGGTACATACATCGAATCTTCCTCTAAACCATCTTTACCATCTAAATAATTATGAACACTCTGTAAATCTTCCATAGATGTAGTTAACTTAGATTGTACCCATGCTGGTAATTGAACTTCACCATCACCATCCGAATCAGCATTATCAATTTTTTGAAGAATCATCTTAGAGTATTCCATACTTCTCTCTAATTGACCTTTTGCCATTTGGCCTTCGTGGTCATCAACTTCTTGTAATCTAAAATCTTTCCATTGAGCCCACATTTTATGTGTCATTGTTTTACTCATTACTTATTCCTCTTATACATAGTAATTTTTCTTTTCATCGTTGGTGATGATAATTCTTTGTTTGCATTAACTAATGCATCAACAAATCCCATAAGAACTCCATTTTTTTTCAATAAGTATTCAACATTTTTAACATCACCCTTTTTAGATTTTTTAGCTAAATCCATAAACTTTCGTGATAAACTATCTCGTAATGTCTTTAAATTTGTTACACCATATCCTGATATAAGTACTTGTGGATTATTCTCATCGAACTTCCCATCTTTCATATCTTGAGATACATTATATAAACTTTCATTTACAGAACAACATGAATCTCCACAATGACATTCTTCTTCTTTTATTAAATCTTTTAACTTAATCATCTTGTTTCTACTTTGTTCTTGTTTAACCACCAATCTACTTTGTTGATTAATATCTCTTCATCTCTTTTATTCTTACCACGAGTACCAAACGCATTTAAATAATCCTTAACTAAATAAAATGCTGGTTCTACATCCTTTTCACCAGGTCGTATATTGGCAACAACTTGTGATGCCTGTATATCTGTAGTTACATGGTATTGTAAAAAATCGTAATCAAACAAACTCGTATAAATACTTGAGTTTTGAATGTTCTGTAGAACTGGTTGACTTCTATCACTTCTCCAATCCCACTTATTCTTGTACTTAGAATGTCCCCACCCTAATATAAATGCATACCCTTGATACATCAATGATTCTGGTTTTCTTGCTTTACCTGGTTTACCAAGATAATCTAATTTATGAAAACCATCTTTCTTAGCCATCATACAAAGTTTTTTTGTACTTGATGGTATTTTAAATTTTTTGCCAGTTTCCTTTTCAGCTCTCTTTATTTCTTTCATAAAGTCATCTGGAAATACAATCTCTACTATTAAATCTTTTAACTTAATCATCTTTTGTATAACCACCCACCATGTACATCGAATCTTGCATATGTTTTAGGTTCAAATATATTACCCCTTACACCCTTTGCTCTTCCATTGTATCCAGCAGGTTTATAAATATCACCATTACTTTTATCTACAAAGAAGTGAACACTTAATCCATTCTTTGGTTCGTTTGCACGAACATTAACTATTCTATCAAACTTTGGTCCTTTTTTCAAATGTGCGGGATGTTCCCAATGACCACTTTCATATGTAGATGGAAATGATTTTTTATGTTGTTTCTCTGCAGATTTCTTCATAAAGGTTAACATCTTTTTCATTGCTTGGTCATATCCTTTAAGTGCTTCGTTTTGTGCAGTGATTTCTTTTGCAATATCTTTTGCGATATCTTCACCTATAATATCTTTTAATTTAATCATTACCAAATCCTCGCAAATGCACCTGAAGTAATCGTATTGGACATACTACCAATTTGTTTTCCTACTCTTTGTGCGTTGAATCCCATATATTCATTATCAGGATTTCTCTTCTTATCTTCTATATCTCTTTTTAAATCCATATGATAAGAATCTATCTTTTCATAAAACTTATTCATAGCGGTTGTGATATCACTTAACGCTCTCATTACATCAC
>Ga0181397_1000382_pt1 | contig 16725 bp, 5 predicted proteins | sample 20SPOviralmetaG_FD_130126 | JGI IMG/M metagenome (GOLD analysis project Ga0181397, IMG submission 130126) | Marine viral communities from the oligotrophic San Pedro Time Series (SPOT) site, San Pedro Channel, CA, USA - 20 SPOT_SRF_2011-02-23 | ecosystem: Environmental > Aquatic > Marine > Strait...
TACTAAACTTAACTCTAGCTTGTTGCACTTTAGACTTAACATCTATTTGATCTAACATGTTTTTAACAGCCTGCACGTTTTGTATCGCATCATCAGCAAAGTAAAAGTCATTATAACCTTCTGCTGCTTTATCTAACACCCACAACGCTTTAGCTTCCGATGTAGAATTACCTAGTCCAGTAATATTTTCTAATGGTATATTTAAACCATTTTCTTTTAAAAACTCTTGTATTGCAACTGCAGACTCTTGAGGTCTAGCAGTTAGAATAAACATGTTATCTGTACCAAACTTACCCGCAAGCTTTTTAGCTTTATTTAACAATGGCGCTGGTTTACCATCTACAACTTTATTAAATTCAGAGAAGTCAAACTTGTAATCTAATCCTAATAAATCTTGGTATGTACTAGCGTATTGTTCTGGAGTTAACGTACCTTTTGTGTCATCTGGTCTAGTAAACTTAATTAAAGAACTACTTGTAGCAAGTGTGTCATCAAAATCTAATATAGTAATACCTTTTGTAGGGTTTTTAGTAGATCTAGAAAAGTTAAATATTCTATTTACTTTTTCAAGATTTTCAAACGTGTTGTTTTTCTCTTGTTGCTTATAATTACCAACTTGTTTTTTACTTAACGCTTCTTCAACTAATGGTTTAACACTTTGGTGTTCCATCCTATCTGCAAGACCTTTTCTAGACTTACTAAGCCCGGCTTTTGTTAAAGCATCGTCCATTTTTTTAGAAATAACGTTAACAGAAGCGTTGTTGTTTTTATACCAATCAAGTACGGCTTGTTCCTTTTGATCTTTAGCGTATTGTTTCCATATTTCTTTAACTTCAGCTACTGGTGGGTTGTGCTCTAACTTTGTGTTTTTCGCGTTGTACTGATCTCCAAAAAGATAAAAACCTGGTGGATAAGTTTTTCTTAAAAGACCCATTTGATCTAAAAAAGTTCTTTCTATAAATGCAAGTTTTTCTTCTAGTGCAAATTTAGAATTAGGACCTAAAACATCTATCAAAGTTAAAAAAGCTTCCTTTGCTTGCGATTCTATAGTTTGTAAAATCTTTTCTACATTTTTATTAGAAGTTAAATTTTTTCTAATAACATCAGTGTGTAAATATTTATTTATTATTTTACCATCGTACAAAATTCTAGATATACGCTCTCTATTATACCCAGGTCCTATTAAAAGTTCAAAATCTTTACCTTTAATGTTGTTAAATTTTTCTTTAATTTCTACAGGAAGATCTGTAAAGTTCTTTTTTATCCAATCAAACAACATTTCGTTTGTTCTTATAGGTGTGTTTTTACCAGATCTAACACTTCTACCAACCACACCGATAAAATTAAGCAGTACGTTTATTTTTTGATCAACACTAATGTCAAGTTTGAATATTTTGTTGTATGCTTTTGCTAACAAAGGTAAAGATTCTATTCTTAACTCTTCTAATGTTATATTTTTAAAACCATCAACTATAGAATTGACATTTTCTTTAGTTAAAATACCTTCAGATAAAATATTTTTAACTTCAAGACCAACGTTGCTGTCGTACTTTTTATTTACAGTATCTACAGTAACATTAACCGCTTCTTCATACGATTCAAACTTATTTAAATTTAAAAGTAAGTTTTCATATAAAAATCTTTGACTACTGTCTTCTTCAAATTTATCAATTTCTATAGCAAGTTTCTGTATTGTTTTATCTCTTTGTTTAACACTCATTTTAGAGAACTTAACAGAACTATTTTTTAAATTATAACTTGCTTCGTTGTTAGCGCTTCTAGAAAACCTAACTCTTGTTTCTTGTACTTCACTGTTTATAACTAAAACTTCACCTCCAGATAGTTTTGGCTCAGTGGCAACACCTATTATATCACCAAGAGCATCTTCTAACATATAAGCAGCTTTACCCTCTGCTTTTGCTTTACTAATTATGAAACCAGCTTCTCTTGCGTTATCAGCTCTATCAATTTTTATATTATCAATATCAGTTTCTTCAAGATTTAAAGTGCTAGTGTTATCAATGTGTTTAACAGTTACTTTTTTACCTTGCAAAGGAAAATATCTTTCGTTAGACAACACTAAATACTTGAAGTTTTTCTTTGTAAACGGATCTTTAATAGCATCAGGATTTTTAGCCTCTTCAAACATATCCTGTTTTACAGTACCTTCTACAATAGTAGTAGTTACACCTTCTTTGTCTTTAGTTTGCTCAAATTTAGTAATACCGTCTAAACGAAGTTGATCTTTACCGGCGGTTAAGTTTTCTCCTTTTGATTTTCCTTTAAATTTTTTATAAGGTGATCTTGTTTCTTTACTACTATCCCTACTTCCGTTATCATACACGCTGGTAATTTCAGAAGTGTAATTTATTTTTTCTTTTCTTTCGTACTGTTCACCGTGTTGTCTACCGTCTTTCTTAGTTGTTATTTCTACTACGTCACCATTAAGATTTTTCTTAGTATAAGTACCGTTTTTCTTATTACCAGTTTGTTTCTCTGTATATAGTACAGTACTTTTATTTTTTTCTACCTGTACAACTTCTCTAAAACCATCACCAACTTTTTTACCTCTTACAACAACAGCATCAGTAGGACTATCGTTTCTATCCCACCATTGCATTGCGTTACCATCTCTAAAAGCGATTAACTTACCGTTTTGAAATGCTATTTGATGGCCGTTACCTTGTTTGTTGTAGTTTTTCCAATGTGTAAACGCTAAGTTTAAATCATCTTTGCCCTCAATTTTTGCAAAAGTAGTAATAATAAACTTATTTCCACTAAGCTCTACAACAGCGTTGTTACCTTCTTTTTTTGCTTTGTTGGCTATCTTGTTAGCATCTTGTCTATTATTTGCTTCTGCCGATGAAATATATAGTTCTGAAGAATACTCATCAACCTTTTGCCTAGCACATAAACACCAAGGATTTGCTTTTTTACCAAAGTGTGTATCAATTACTTTTCTAGTATCAAGTTGTCCTTGTTTAGAGTCTTCAACGTCGTAAAATGTAACACCGTTAGTTAACTCTTTCTTGTTAGAAAATGTTTTAACATTGTCTGGGTTAGTTCTCTTAGCTTTAACTTCTCCAGCGTACGTTTCTATTAAAACGTTAGGATTTTTAAACGAGAGTGGATCTAACTTCTTTTGAGTAGCTATTCTTTCAGCCTCTATAATTTTATAACCATCTTCAGGTAATATTAAATATCCATTAGCCGTATAATGCATGGCCATTTTCTCATACTTAGACTTTTTATTATCTGGAATATTTTTATTATCTATAAAATCAAATATAGATTGAACAGCATTTTCTCTTTGTTCTTTACTAAGATCTGGTCTTTTCTTAACTAATCTATTTTCGTATTGATCTCTATGGCTTTTCGAAAACTTAATCTCTAAATAAACATCGGTGTTAATACCGGCGTCAATAGCATTGTTTATATCTGTAACAGCATTACTTTTAGAAAACTTAACATCAACTTCTCTACCGATCTTAGATGCTAGTTGTTGAACGTCCATCTCTACATTTAAGTCTTCAGTAAGCGTTTGTTGAACTTCTGTTTCTTGTCTTACCTCCATTACAGCGTCTAGAATTAAAGATTCTGCAATACGTTTTGCAAAACCATCTTTTCTAGTACCTTTTAATCCAGATTTAGCACCTGTATCAGGGTTTATAGCTGGTTGATTAGCAAAACCTATAAATTCGTTAGGACTAGGCATTACCTTTTGATAAAGATTTACAGCTTCACCTTTGTCTATGGTATTTAAAGCATCTTTAGGTAGTAAGTTTTTATCAACAGCGTCTTGAACTTGTGCTTTTGCAGTTAACTTTCTAACAAACGTAGTAAATATTTTTTCGTTATCTGGCACAAACTTTTCCATCTGAACTAAATCAGCAGTAGGAATAGATTCAACTATAACTTCCCTAAATTTTTTTAAATTAATAAGGTATTCTTTTGTACCTAAAAAGTTTTTAAGAGGTTTAAATAAATCGCTATTAAGACTATTGTATTCTTTTTTAATTAATTCAACTATTTTATCTACTCTAGCTTTAGCGTTTGTAATTTTTAATGTTTTCCCATAAGCTAATAATAAACTTTTTCTAGCAGCGTCTAAAACAGTGTTATACGTATCTCCATCAGTTTCAAATCCTAACTCTTGTCTAAGTTTAGAATATCTTTTCTTTTTTGCTTTAGCTTCTTTAGCTTCTCGTTTAGCTATTCCTTCTACAGACATATCTTGCTCATCTAGAACCTCTTGTGCCGATGTATCAGTGTCTTCTATATCAAAAGTTGTTTCACCTTCTTTAGTCTTTTTAGCAGCGTCTATTCTTGTTGTTTTACCTTCTTTTTTACCTTCTATAGCTAGTTCTTTAGCGGCGTCTAATTTAGCGAAACCAATATTAGACATTAAAAACTCACCAATTGTTACTGGATCACCAGAATCTGTTTTTCTTTTAGAAGCCGGATCGTAATTTATTAACCTATCAGAAAGACTATCTATAGTTTCTTGGAACTTTTCTTTACTTAATCCTAAACTTTTAACATAGTTATTTATAGCACCACCATCTTGCGTGATAGAGTTGTATACGTTATTAAATATACCTGGTCTCTGGAACTCTGCTTTTGTTTTAGCACCTTGTTCCATTTTGTTAACAGCGTCTACGGCTTTTGATCTAGATAATTTACCCTCCGTAACAGTAGCTCCACCACCAGCAACATCAACAGCTCTTTGACTAAGTTTACCAGCTTGTATGCTTTTTTGGTAATCTTTCATAAAGTTGTAAGTAGCTATTCCACTTTCAAATTCTTTATTATATCCAAATGCTCTAAATACATTATGTAAAGTATTTCTAAGTTGTGTAAAAACACCTTCGTTAAAACTTATTTTGTTTTTCTTTAAAAGATCAGAATACACAGTAAGCCATTCATCTGTGGTTTCTAAGAAATTCTCATCAGTCTTTATTTCATCGGCATAATTTTCTTTTATATAGTTTTCTACAGCTCTTCTAGACTTTCTTGATATAACACTTTTAAAATCGTTTATAAATTTCTTTTTAGCGTTTGTATCAAGGTTACTTAAGTGCTTAGTTAATATACCATGTAGTATTTCATGTCCACCAACGTTGATTTGACCTGATTTACCAGCAACCTCTTTATTTATAACTATAGAATCTCCAATAATAAAACCATCAGCACCCTTAACGTTTTTAGCCTTACCTCCTTTTTCGGATATTATTTTATCATAAGCTTCTTGAGCGCTAACGTCGTTATCTACAACGATGACATCTTTACCTATACGCTTGCCCTCTGTTTCCGCAAAAGCAATCGATTCAGATATATTAAATTGTTCTAAACTTTTTTTAGTTTGTTTTTGAAATTCAACAACATCTACACCTTCGTATTTACTAATAATATCATCAATATTTTTTTGATTTTCTTCTAGCTTAGCATCGTTATTAACTTTTCTAAAAACTCCTTTTTTATTATTATTTTGTTCTAATATTAACCTTTCTAATTCTAAATCAATTAATTTTTCTTTATCTTTAGAGTCTGCAATATTTTTATCTATTTCTTTACCTATATTAGCTCTTCTTTGTTTGTTTTTTACTTGAGCTTCTAAGTTTTTATTACCTACAATATTTATTCGTGTATTAGATATTTCTTCGTCCGTTAAATTTTTATCATTTAAAAAATCTACAACATTTTTTTCTGTTGCGAACGCATTGTTTATACTATATTCCGTAGGTGTTGCGGCAGCTGAAATTATATCAGCAACATTGACTACTCCTTTAGCTTCTAAAATACCTTCTAAAAATATTTCTTCACCTTTTATTTCTTGTCCAGCTGCTATTTGACCACCAAGTTCTCCAAGTGAACCACCAGTCATTTCTATAGGAGCCACAGCAAGTGGTATGCCTATTACTTTTTGTATTTTAGTTTTTGGTGTTTTCAACAACTTACTAGCCACACCCCTAGATAAACCAGCTGTAATACCTTCTACAGCGGCAATAGTTAAACCTCTAGCTAACGATCTATTTTTAATTCTTGTTACAGTTTCTTCGTTGTTTAATATTTCTCGAATATTTTCTTTATTAAACTCCTTGCCACCTAACTCATCTTTCAAAAGCTCTGTTAGTGTTAATCCAGTTTCCATAGCACCGGTTAGAGATGAAAAACCAGCAATTAAAGCACCTCCACCAGTAGTAGCTATACCAAGAGGGCCAGCAGAAAAACCAGTAGAACCAACCGCAGCTCCAGTTCCCATAGAAGCTAATGTAACAGCAGCCACATCATCTGAGTCAAAAAACGAACCTGCCATTGTAGAAAGAGAAGTAACAATAGCTTGCGGCGCATAACCTGGGTTTTCGGCTAAAGCTTTCATACCTCCAAAAAATCCTCCTCCATTTTCTTCAACAGCTTTTTGATACAAAAACTGCTCGTTAGTTGGGCCGTATTTATTCATGTTATTAACAGCGTTGATATAACGTTGTAATTCCTCATCACTTGTAGAAGAACCTTTCTTATAAATATCAAAAGCCTCATCAACAGATCCAGCGGTACTCCAACCTATATTCCAAGAAGTTAGTAAGTCTTCCCAAAAACCACCATCAATAGATTCAGGTTGTTGGACAGCTTTTGTTTTACTACCTAAGGGTATTCCAAAAGCGTCTACTTCAGAAGTAGATAATGATGCAAATATTTTGTTATCACTCATACTATATCTTAGTTTTTATTAAATTCCTCTTTTTTCTAATTCTGCGTTTAATTGCGAGGCTTTTTGCCATGTCATAGGTTTAAGTCCAGTTACTTTACCTGTGTATAAATCAACTTCAACATCATCTATTGATTCTAAAATATCTTTTAAATCTTTATCGTTTATTGTGTTATTAACAAGGGCATTTCTAAATGAACTTGTAAGATTGTCAGCTAAAGGTCCAATGGCCTCAAAAAATCCTTCTTTTACCCAACCTGCATTTGAAAACTCTTGTTCCATTAAATCATCTCTAGGATCTTTTGATTTATCCATGTATTCTTGGTTTACTTTTTTGAAAAAACCGTTTACTTCTTCTTTACTTACCCCGTAAATACCAGCTAAACTCTCTGCAATAACTTCATCTGGTAAATCTACTACTTGTGAATTATCAGTGAATTTTATTTTATAAGCGTTACGACGGCCGTAATTAAGTGGATCTATCATTAAAGTAGCGCTAGTATAAACAACTCCTTCTCTAGAAAATGAAGGTAACTTTATATTTACTGTTTCATCTGATATTAAACCTTTAGTTGATGATGTCGCGGTTGTAGTCTGTGCTAAATCTGTAAGTTTTGTAGCTAAATCACTAAAATCTTTTTTAAAGTTACCAGAAGTTGTTTTACTACTACCACTACCACCACCACCAACATCACTACCAGTGCTAGCGGCTACAACTTTAGATTTTCTACCTTCTGTAATTTTCTTATCAATCTCACCTTTATACCATTTCATGAATTGTGATTGGAGAGTTGTTTGTTTGCCTGACTCGTCTTTATACATTTGTGTTACGTCTCCAGATCTCATCATATCGATGTGTCTTTCTATTTCTGATTCAGATAAATCTTCGCCATAGTGATTTCTTATAACGCCCTCTATAAATGAATCTGTATTCATACCAGTAAATAAATCATCATCATCAGTACCAATACCATCAAATATTAAAGACTTTACTCCTTGTGGTCCAATTTTGTTTAATTCAAAAAGCTTTGATTTTATCATAGTAGAATACATGGGATCATCAACCTTACCATTCATTTCAATAAACTTTTGAACTTCACCTTGTATAACTCGATCCATATTTGTAGCCTTACTGTCTATATTAATTGGACCATCACCTATTTCATTTAAATTTATAGTTTTAGTTTCTCCAACACCGGTAGTTTCTGCTGATTCAATTTGAGATTTTATACTTTCTTTATCCTTTAAATAATCGTCATAAGCAGCTTGGGTTTCATCACCCCACTTCCCGTCAGCACCAAAATTAGGTAATTCAAAACCTAATTCTATTAAGTTTTTTTGTACTTTTTCTATTTGTTTTTCTGACATGCTTTTTGGATCAACTGTTGTAGATTCAATATTATTTAAAGCTTCACTTTTGTTTAATATTTCTTTACTTTTAGTTCCTTTTGTATCCGTCCAAATTAATTTACCATCTACTACTTTAATGTTTTTACCATTACTAGTGTAAATATCTCTCCACATGTTAGCGGTAGTTTCATCCATACCTTTGCTCCATTGAGATTCGTCCGTACCAGCATTCCTCATTTTTAATAACTGCTTGTTAATTTTATCGAAATTAACTATAGAATCTTGGTTTTTTTGAACTCTCTTTTTTATTTCATCATATCTTTCGTCTGCTGGATTTAGACGAGATAGCATGCGTAGATCTTCTTTAACACTAGCGCTAACTTTTTTTATTTCATCTACTATAGGCATCTCGTTACCGCTTTGCGCACCAAATATAGTTGAGTCATCAAATTCCGGCATTTTATCTTTTAACAATGTAAATCTAGCTTGCGCCGCTGCTTCTCTTTCTTGTATTAAATTTATTGTAGGACTAAATAAATTAGTTAAGTTTTTTTGCGTACGCAACACAGTTCCTTCACCTTGAGATCTATACCTAGCCGCCATTTTATCATACACACTCCCACCAGTAGGTTTTTCTATTTTAGATAAATAATCATCAATAGCTTTATTGTTTATTGGTTTGCCACTTTTCATTCCAGCCGCAATACCTAATCCTTTGTCAATTTTAAAAGTTGCGCTATCATCAAAAATATCCGTAGTGTCGATACTTAAATCATCTGTAATTTCGTCTGGTATCATTAAGTTATCTTTATCTTTTTCTGCCATAATTTATATTTTACCCTCTAGTTATTTTTTGCTTTCCAGTAGTCATCTATTTGTTGTTGAGATATTGGATTGCCAAGATAATCATAATTTTGACCATCAGAAAAATCCCATCCTTGATCTAATATATTACCTGTATTTCCATTTGTTACACCTCCACCTAAATCTCCAAATTGATCCATTGGATTTCCAGAAACTAAATTAGTTGGTCCTGGATCCATAGTATGTTGACTCATAGTGTAGTCTCCAGGGTTAATTCCAAGTGTTTGTGGATTAGTTTTCTTACCTAAAGTACCGTATAACGAACCTCCAGGAGCGTATAATCCTGCTATACCACTAGCCGCGCTACCTAAACCAGCCATACCTTGCGCTCTAGCTTGTTGTCTAGCTGCGTCAGCGGCGTTCATTCTATCTATACTTAAACCATATAAAGACTCTGTTCTAGCCTGTTCTTGTTGTAATCTACCTGCTTCACCTTTAGCTTTAGCTATTTCTACTTGTGATTGACCTTTTCTTTCTAATTGATCTAATCTAGAAGCTTCAGCCATAGATCTTTGTTGATTAGCTCTTTCTTGTTGTGCTATATTTGCAGATGCTTTTTGCGCTTGCCCCGAAGCTATGTTAGCCATTGATTGTGCTAATCCAGCCACACCAGAAGATCCAGCCACACCTTTAAGTCCTTGCATTGTGTTAGCTAAAGATTGTTGTTGTTGTTGTTTTAAGTAATCTGCAGCTTGCATATCTACGGTGGCGTCTTCGTATACGTTTTCCATACCAGCATACGGATTAGTTAAATCCGCGTATGGATTTTTATATTCTATATCCATAAAAGCTTTTTTAGCTGCGGTCATTTCGTCTCTAGCAGCGTTCTGTTCGTTAATTCTTTTCTGTCTACCAAATAAACTACCTACACCTTGTATTATACCTGGCGCAGCAGCTAAAGCCGCCATAGCTAAAGGTGCTAGCTTTAACGGTGATTGTTTTATTGAAGAAATTTTATTAAAAGGGGATCTATATCCCACTGGTAATCTTGCCATATTATTCTATTTTATGTATTTATAGTTACACTTTTTGCCATTTATTTACTACTAACGGTTACTTCGGATGATAAACGAAATATCTCCGCTTTCTCTCTTGAATTATTTTTAATCTTTACTTCTGCAAAATACCCAACTAACCCAGACATATTTGCTGAGCAATCTTTGTTAAACATAATAAAATCATTAACACTAGGAATTGTACCACCGGGATTAATATTATCAACCTCCATACTAAACATTGGTGGGTTCCAATCTTGTGAAGAAACGCTAACTCCATTAGCGTTAAATATATCTACAACTGGACCTACAAAAATAGGGGCGTTAAGTTGTTGATCAAATCCACCTAAAGGAATAGGTGTTTGAAAATAAATCATATCACCTACCTGTAAAGAATCGTTATCTACATTGTTTATAAACTGTAATGTTATCATATTTTATTTTTTAAGAAGCTGCTCCTGCTGTTAAAAATTTACTAGTATCTATGTATATGGTTTGGTTAGCGGTTGGATATTTAGTAATAGATATATCTCCAGTTAAAAAAATTAAATTACTAAAATTATCAATATATATTATATCGCCAACAAATCCACCTGCGGCAAACTCAGCGTTTGATATAGTTATAGTGCCGGCAGTTGTACTTCCACTAACAGCGGATATTTTTGATGCGGATGTTGATGTGGAGTTATCTATAAACCTACATCTAGCTATAGCTCCCGCGCCTATACCAGTCGTTCCGTTTACGTCTGCTTCTACCCCAGAGCTTACATTTGTTCTTAATGTTGTTGATAATTGTCCTAATCTTACCGTTGAATTAGCTAACGTTAAATTAATATTTATCGCGCTTGATATTAAATCTATTCCGTAGGCTCTAAACAAAATAACATGGTCGTTACTCCAAGTTTCGTTCCCGTCTAAAGTTACTGTTTTTGTAGTAGTGTTTATAGCTGTTATAGCCCTTAAAGCAGTTTGAAAAACGCTGTTAACATAAGCAACTTGCATGCCGACATGTAAACCGTCGACGCTATCTAGTATTAAAGCTGTAGAGTCTGTACCCGCTCCGTTAGCTACGTAGTTTCCGGTTTGCCAGTATAAAGCATTACTATTCCAAGTTCCTTTAACGCTCAGACTCCCTGTCTCTGTAATATAAACACCATGATCAGATGCACTGGATGGAACTGTTAACTGTGTGTCGACTATATTAACGGTCGGCGCACCACCTTGTGAATAACTGCTTGTTGAAGAGCCAGAGGAAGAACCCATAGATGTAGCGGAAATAGTGGAAATGGAAGTATCTGTCGTAAAAGTAACCACGGCATTAGTACCTAATTGCTCTATTTCCTGTGTATATCTAAGTTTGTTTTCTCCAAAATTTAACTCTGTATTAAAGTGTGGTTCTGGCCAAATATAAACAGTGTAAGTATCTCCACCTGATGCCGCTGGGAAAATAATACTAGTGTTTCCTGGACTTAAATTTGTTAATCTACTCTGAGAACTATACGTGGCAGAAAAAGTACTTGTAGAAAAATCATAAAATCTATTATCTGAAGATCTAGAAACTTGCAAGCTAAACACAGCGCCATTATCACCAACAACCTGCACGGATCTACTAGTAGACGCGGTCTTCATTTTAGAGGCATCTACACTTACGCTTGTAATTAAGTTGGTCTTAGAGGTTGCGCTAATTATAGTATTATAACTCATATTTGTTTGTTTTAATTTAACCCACTGTTATTTATAAAAAGAACTTGTCACAGTTCCTAAGCCTTGTGCTACGTCAAAAACCAATACAAGTGAGCACCCTCTTTCGTTTGTTAAAGTCCAAGTATATGTTCCGTCAACCCAATTCGTAGTGTCCCACAATTGTCCGTCTGAGTATAAAGTTGTGTTTCGATCTGCAACAACGTTAAAACCACTTGGACCAACAATCGCTGTATTATAATTATTAGACGCTGAAAGATCAACTCCACCCGGACCAATAAAACTATGCGTGTAAGTGTACCCTGGCATCCAAACCCAAAACGCAAAAGTATAAGGATTTGCTGCGGTATTAAACCAACTCCATAGTATAGCTACAAAATCCCCTGTACTAGACGCGGGATCTAGAATATTTAAATTATTTTCATAACAACAAGTTTGATTATCTACGGTGGCCGCGGGATCGTAGTTTATTGCGGTTGGATCTATACATCCACCACCTCCACCACCAGTATACAAACAGCTCCCATCATCACAAGTTGCGAGTGGATTAAAGTTTGTCGCTGTAGGATCGCAACAGCCAGGTGTTAGACCTCCAATACAACTTCCGTCATCTATGGTTGCAAGTGGATTATAATTAGTTGCTGTTGGATTTGTACATCCCGATATTGCTAATGCCATTTATTTTATTTTATATTTATGTTTTTATTCTTGAACTTAAGTTATACAATAGTAATATTTATACTACACTGGGAAAGTATATTACCTGAAATAACGTTTGTATCAAAAACAGTGTGTACTATTGTATAATTACCCGGCGTAATATTAGAGAAAGGTGTGTTAGGTACGTTTGTCGGTGCAAAATATGGAAAACCACTATTAGACCATGTAAACGTGTTAGAAGTTGTCCCGTACCAAACTGGTGACGCTGGATTGTAGTACATCCATTTTACCTCGGTTCCGTCAGAACGCAACAGTTTAGTTTGAGTAGGATAAATACTTGAATTTGTATTAGGGAAAAGTACCGTGGGATTAAAAGCAGTAGTATTTATTGTAAGATTAGTACCATCCCATGTCCACGTAACTGGTTGTGTAACGCAGTTTAGCGAGGGTGCGTAAGTACAGCTACCGTCATCAAACGTTGCTGTTGGATCATAGTTAGTTGCCGTTGGATCCATACAACCACGTACAATAGGGTATGTGCAAGAACCATCATCAACAGTAGCAGTAGCGTCATAGTTTGTTGCTGTTGGATCCGTACATCCTGAAACAGGAAGATAAGTACAACTTCCATCATCAACTGTTGCGGAGGCATTGTAATTTGTTGCGCTTGAATCTGTACATCCTACTACAGGCGCGGTAGCGCAGGGTAAACACTCTTCAGTTACAACGTTGGTTACTCCTAATCCTTGAAAATTAAACGCAGCTGTATCTAATTCCTTACACGATCCTTTAATATAATTAAACCACTTACCTTCTTTTTCTATAAATTCGTTTAACGTTCCGTCTTGTTTGTCTGTATGTATTTCTTCCACGTACCAACCTTTCTTTTCGTGTAAGTTGTAGTAATCGTTATCGGTTAAATGTATGTCTATCTTAGTTTGGCTACCTTCGTAATTCAAGGTGTTGAAATTCTTAATAACGCCTGGGTTTGTATTTAACACAGGTGTTATAGATGACTCCTCGAATACATCGTAAAAAGTATTTCTAGATTCTGGAGTTGTTTCCTGGTGGTGTTTCCATAACATCCCCTGCTTCATAGTGTAATACTGATTAACACTACTTATAGCAAACTCAGGTAAAAAAGACTTAAAGCTTACCCATCCTTTCACTGCTTCGTTATAAGTTATGGTTTCTGCAAACGGTGGATATTCGCAACAATCCTTACAAGAGGTGTTGGCGTTAGGATCGTAATTTAATGCTCTAGAATTAGTACAGCCTATTAAAGTTTCACCTCCGTTTTCTCTGACTAACCGAGGGCGCACAGAAGTATCGTGGGAAAAATCGCCTCTGTATTGGTTTTTAAACATAGTTATATTGTAGTTCCCTTTGTGCGCATCGTAACTTCCAAGTAACACCTCGTTAAGTGGTAAATTATCTCTAAAATAGTCGTGCATTCCAGCGTCCGATATCGGGGTTAGTCCATCCATCGATAGTCTTAACACTGCTCCTCTTTGTTTATCTGTAAAATAAACTCTAAATGATTCTGCAGCAAATGATTCTGGATTTTTAGATATACCAAAGTTTCCTCTAAAAGGCTCTGCTGTTCCTAAAACTCTATTAGTAGCCAATAACTGCGTGTTACCATCCGCATTATAAAGAATATCTTTATCTACGTATACTCGTATAATTTTATCTTCACAAAGCGTTATAAGATCTTTATCTCTAGCGTATAATTTTTGTATACTACCGTAAGACGGCATTAAATCTTTTGTTATTTTTTCAGCTTGTATAAATTGATTTAAATTATTTACCCCACTTACAGAGTTGTATATTCCAGAATATATTAACCCGTGTTTTCTTCTTTCTTCTTCGTACGGTTCTTCTAATACGGTCGATGCTTTTACTCCATTTAAAATAAACGATTCGTTAAAATCATCTCTAACTCTATTAGATTCAACTCCATTTCCAAAAGAAAAACAATTATAATATGATAACCCAACTTTTTCTTGATGAGAATTATTTCTTATTATTAGTTTAGTTATATAAAAATCCGGACCAGTAGTACTTATTTCTGAAACTCTATCTATTACCGCGGTTGTATAACTACCATCTTCTCTCCAAAACCAAACATAATGAGTTCCATATATAGTGCTTTGATCACTCCAACCTAAAGCGTTGTTACTGGTTGCGAGTCCTTGACCACTTGGGTTTGTTATTAAACCTGGGCCAAATAATTCTAATTCATTACCATTCCATGATTTTACTTTTAAAAATAAATCATAATTGCCACCCTGAAGATTGTTTTGAGAATTATAATCTACTAAGCTATTCACAACACTACAAGTAACTTTAGTACCTATAGGTGCCAAAAGATGTCCTTTGTCATCATCTAATCCAATAGGCAAAGCATCGCTTGCTTCGTAATATATATTTAAATCAACATTCTCATCGGCTTCTGTTTCGAATATAGCTGGAGAAGTTGGTAGTGTATTAGCTCCTGGCTCTATATAATCATCAACAAATCTAATAACTTGAGCCGTGTCATTGTCCGCTGTATCAGGAAAAGCATCAACAACATTTGGGGTAATTGAATTACCATCATTATCCCAATTAATTTGACTACCTGTAGTGTCCTTATCTACCTGTAATATATAAGTTACTCTTCTGTTATTTGCTTTACCAAATCTTACCACGGCATCTTTAAAATCTTGCCACGGGCCATCTTTAAATGGAACTGTGTGATATTGGTAACCATTACCATCTAAGTAATCCATCATTCTCTGCATATACCAAGATATGCTTCCATTTCCATTCGAATCTTTTGCAAATAAGTTATTTGTATCATAAGTATGTATGTCGTTCCCAAAAACTGCTGGTGATGGATTCCAAGAAGTGTGGTTGTAAATTCTTTTTATATGTACTCTTTTTATAGTGTAAACTTCGTTAGTAGTGTCTCCAACCAACGTAAATCTACTACCGGGTTGTAATCTATTTACAATAGATTGCGCTTCTGGATTTAAATAACCAGGTTCCCACTGTTGGTAATAATCTTCTCGTTGGGCTGGTGTTAAAGAATTAAAATAAAGAGAGTTACCGTTAACAGTTGGAAACACCCAGTTCCCATCGTTCTGGTTTGGTCCTATTCCATCTCTATAGATACTAGTTGCTCTAATTCTATCAAATGCTCGAAATAACATTGTGTGGAAATTATCCTCCCATTGCCCTGAAGCATTAAAATTTACCATGTCATAATCAGCCTGCGAAAAACCTCCATCGTGTAAATCTACACCCGGAGCTAAAAAAGAAAGATGTATCCAATTTCCACCGTCGTCTACAGGTTCGTAAGTTGTATCCCAAGACGCGGGAGGAGATTCATATAACGGATCCATCGAACTTCCACCAGCTGTATTTCCCCATTGTCCGTCGTGTTTTGGATCTATAACTTCTTCACTCCACAGTCTAGGACCACCTCCGTTTGCAAAAGAAACTCCACCTCCTGTCGGGGGATTGTATGGGATTGAGTTGACCCAAGAGCTACTAGTGACACTGTATGGTGGAAATGTTCCTCCAGCGTTCCCTAAGTATGGAGAAATAACAGCTTCAAATCCATTTATATACGATTTTTGTCCGCTCGACGTGAGATTAAATGTTGCACCTGGAGCTCCTGATTTACTAGATGGAGATAAAATATCTCCCTTCCACATTTTCCCTGAAAACCTAGCATCTTCATTGTCATTTGATTGAGCCGCTACAAATGTCGCGTTATCCAAAAACCATCCCCCAGTATTGTTAACACCTGTGTCAAAAGCAGCGTTTTGAGCCCAAGCGGCTTCGTCAGAGACTCCACGTGCAGCGTGCTGCGTAGCGGTCATCGCTGTATTATAACTACTCCAAGAGTTTAAAGTATTATATACGCCTGGCTGGAAAGTATTCGGATTAGTATCCCAATTACCGTGCGCATCAAATAATTGAAACGCTTTTAACTTTGCTAAAACTTGAAAGGCATATATATCTTGTGTTGAAGGTATTAAATATGTTTGTGTTACTGGATTTGAAATAATTTTAACAAAAAATCTACCTTCGAATTCTATAGGATTTTTTTCTTCTAGTTTATATATAGTGATACTTAACGCCTTGTCATAGTTCAACACTCCAACGGAGCTTTCTACCCAACTATCCGCGTCCTGTATAACTTTTTTTAACACTATGTTGTATTGTAGGTCTCCTCCGTTGTCTTCTACCGAGAATCCAGTAACAAAATATTTTTCCGATTTTATATTGTTACCACTTTCTACAATAGTAAATTGAATTGCCAGTCTATCGCTTTCACTAAGATCTTCTAAGGCTAATCCGTTTTCGTCGTCTACCCAAGTGTCTTTATCTATTAACAAACGTTTAACCCCGGCACCTGGTTGAGCAGATATATCTTGAAACAAATTGTCTAAA
>Ga0181397_1000384_pt1 | contig 16687 bp, 35 predicted proteins | sample 20SPOviralmetaG_FD_130126 | JGI IMG/M metagenome (GOLD analysis project Ga0181397, IMG submission 130126) | Marine viral communities from the oligotrophic San Pedro Time Series (SPOT) site, San Pedro Channel, CA, USA - 20 SPOT_SRF_2011-02-23 | ecosystem: Environmental > Aquatic > Marine > Strait...
AACTAAACACAAATTTAAACAATTATTAGATGAGCACTAGAAACTTAACAATGGTAATCGAAAGAGATTACGCAAGCGATCACGAACTAGGCTTTGCACAAGATCCTGTTAATCTAGCTGAAAAAAGCTATGTTAATATGTACTTACACCACGATGGTTATCCTGAATTTCAGGGTGTACAATTAGCAAACTGGATACAGGCAAACTGGGGCATTGGTGATGGTAGTAGAATGGCATCAAAAATGGTACATGATCATTACTATGACAGTTGCTACCTACATGCATCACCAGATGATATAGATCACGAGTATACATATGTAATATGGACAGGTGATGGCAACGATATATGGATGAGCTGCTATAATCAGTATAAAAGCAAAAATGTATTTGTACTAAAACCTCAACAGGTGATAGAAAAATACAGAAGCGATATGGATTACACTATATTTTCGGCCGGTGAAACTAGATTAGGTCCAAGTACAATACTACATCCATCAGGTTACGATTAAAATACAAACTAAATACGAATGACTAAGGATAATATAAACGAAGGATTTGATTTAAGACTTGAAATATCTGACATGATGTGGGAAGTAGACAGGCTGAAGGAGATGGAACAAGCTTACGTTGATTCAGAAGAATATGAAAAAGCAAGTATTGTGCTTGCTAGACAAAAACGACTAATACGATTAATTAAAAACAGAGAAAAAAAACTAATACAATATGACAAAACACTTTAAACCTATGCTTGCTCACAAATACGATGAAGCAAGAGTTGACTGGTCAAAATCAGTATACATGCAACCTAAACTAGACGGTGTTAGGTGCGTGTTCACAAAAGACGGCGCGTTCTCACGTACCGGTAAAAAATTCATGAACTTACAACATTTATTCACACCAAAAATGTTCAGTATGTTCAAACAAAACCCTTGGCTTGTCCTTGACGGTGAATTGTATAATCACGATCTAAGAGATGATTTCGAAAAAATCATATCGTTAGTCAGAAAACAAAAACCAACAGACGACGACAGAAAAGAGGCACGTAAAATGATACAATATCACGTGTACGACTACGCGTTTTGTAATCCAAATGAAAACAAAGTAGACTTAATCGAGTCTGATATGAATAGATACAAAAAACGTATGGACCAACTAGTATGCTCTGACATGTATGGCAAACACATTAAGTATGTGCCATCGAAAAGAGTTGCAACACCTGCTATGTCAAAAGTAATACACCAAAGTTTTCTCGACGAAGGCTACGAAGGCTCTATCATGAGACTAGACGGTGCATACAAAAATGGCAGGTCATACGATCTTATGAAGTTCAAAGACTTCAGTGATACCGAAGCTAAAATTGTTAGCTGGGTTGAAGGCAAAGGCAAAAGACGTGGTACAATAGGTAAGTTTATAGCTATTGACAGTGATGGCATTAAATTCGGTATGCCTGTCATGGATAAATTTAAATACTTACAAAATAATTTTAAAGCCATGCAAGACTGGGTTGGCAAGACTGCTACATTCACATACTTTGAAAGAACTAAAGCAGGTAGTTACAGACATCCATTGTTCAAAGCAATACGTAACTACGAGTAATGAATATATTTTACTTAGATAAAGATCCTAAGCTTGCCGCTATATATCAATACAACAAGCATGTTGTTAAAATGATACTTGAGTCAGCTCAAATGCTATGTACTGCACATCATTGTTATGGTAGCGCAGAACAACAAGCTAACGTGCCTTATAGACAAGCACATCTAAACCATCCATCAACAGTATGGGCTAGACAATCTAAGTCTACTTACACGTGGTTATATGATCACATGATGGCACTTGGTACAGAGTATTATGTTAGATACGGTAAAACACATTTAACAATTACTAAATGTAAAGATTTTTTAGCCACACCACCTAAACACATTCAAGGTGATGAGTGGTCACAACCTCCACAGGCTATGCCTGATGAGTATAAACACAAAGATAGTATTATTGCTTATTGGCAATATTATATTAATGGTAAGTCTCATATTGCAGGTAAAACTGAAAACAAATATAGGCAAATACCAATTTTTAACTAAATAACTTTTTTATGTTGAAATTATTAATTATATTTACAAGCCTATTGTCATATGACAGTAGCAACTTAAGTAACAAGAAGCAAAGACTTTATGTTACTGCAACGATTTATCACGCTGTTGAAGCGCAAACTGATAGTACACCAGACATTACAGCGTCAGGCTATAAAATTAATATGGCTGACCCATTATCTGATAGGATAATAGCTGTAAGTTGGGATCTCGAAAATCAATATAATTTTAAAATGGGTGATATGGTACACATACAAGGGGCTGGAGTGCTTGACGGCATTTGGTTCGTAAGGGACCGTATGAATACACGTTTTAGAAAACGTATAGATTTTTTAGTACCACAAAGTATAAAAGGTGGTAAATGGGAGAAGGTAATACTAACACACCAAAAATCATTTAGATGATTTTTTTTATAGGGTGACAACAGCCTTATATAGTATTAATAGTAACGGGCTTATGTCACATAGAAATTTAGAATACTTACATAGAAATAATATAATATATCGGAGATATCCGGTCTTAGATGAACCTGACCAGGTTTTTAACTGGGGAGAGTTTTATCAAGACGGTACTTACGAGTGTTATGAATTATTTAGAAGTAAAGCTAAGATAACAACCTATAAATCATTAAAATGGCATTTATTAGTATTATGGTATTTAAATGACTTAAATGATGAAGATTTTTCAGCGTTAGCGTTGTTTATTTGTGATAAACATAATAACTTTGTAACTTTTAATATACCACCTTATTTATTAGATAGGGTGATTAATGAAGTTATTCAACTTGATATAACAAACGCACCAAAAAATAAATTACGTAAAGTAATTTTTAAAGATGGATGCGGCTTATCAATACCTGAAAAACTTAGAATTGTAGGTAGTTTAATTGGTAGAACAAAAAAAGTAAATAAAGATTTAATATACCAAGCAATGTTAGAAATAAATCATAATGATGAATTAATAACAATAGGTAAATTAGCAATGATATATGGATGTTCTACCAGAACTATTCACAGGAACATGTGTAACGAATTAAAAAATGAAAAACAACAATTAAACAAAGGACTACATGAGAAAGTATGATGTAGAAAATTATATGCGGTATGAAAAAGATCTGAAAGTAACATTAGGATCTAAATTATACGAAAGAGATGATTACGAGAATTTAACTCGTGATCAGTTAATTATTAAATTTTTACCACTTGTAATAAATTTAGCTAGAAAATTCTCAACAGCTCAAGTAGCTTCAGGAGTTTTACAGTTTCCAGATTTAATACAATATGGTAACATGGGATTGATTTATGCTGTTGATAAAATTAAGCAAGATAAACTTAATGAATCAGAGGATAAAAATAAAACCATAAAATCTTTTTTATCAAAAAGAATTAATGGAGCTATACGTAGAGGCGTTGATACTAATCGAGGCAGCCTTCGTATACCTGAACATAAGTTAAATGAGATAAGAAAAGATTTTGGTAGAGATAAACATATGGTATCAATGTTTTTTAATTCTATATTTTTAAGTATAGATGAAAAACCTAGAGATGATAGCGACATGATTTTTCAAATACCAGACACGACATCAAAATACAACCCTGAGCTATTAAGTGTTTATTTAAGAACATTACTTTTAAAGCATTTAAATAGAAAGGAATATGAAGTGCTAAGATTAAGTTATGGACTTGATTGCAAGAAACACTCTGCTAAAGAAATAGCAAGTATTTTAAGCATAAAAGGTAGCAGCTCATATGTCAGGGTTTCGCAGCTTAAAAAACAAGCTGTTAAAAGACTGATTGATAATGTAGATCACTCGCAAGTGATTGATTATCTGCCAGTTGAATAGTGTCACTAATGTAAATAGTGTACACTTTTATGTAATTATATATATAAGCAATTTAATTTTATTTTATGAAACTTAACGAAAAATTAGCAAACATACAGACTAAATTTAAATCTAAAAAATCTAGATTTAACAGCTTTGGCAAATACTATTTTAGAAGTGCCGAAGATATTCTTGAGTCAATTAAACCTTATTTATTAGAGCATGGAGTTACAGTCACAGTTAATGAGCAATTAATTAATGACAATTTTGTAATTCAAACTACAGCAACAATCAGCGATGGATTAGAAGCCATCAATGCAACTGCTATAGTAGGAGTAGATGTAGACCAAAAGGGCATGCAAATGCCTCAAAGATTTGGCGCTGCTTCTTCATACGGTAAAAAGTATGCTCTAGGTAATTTATTTCTTATTGATGACACGCAAGATAGCGATGCAACTAATGACCATGGTCAAGCAGCGGTATCTACAAAACAATGGCTTAAAAAAGACAGCAATGCCTACAATAAAGCTATTGAATATGTGAAATCAGGAGGTAAAGTAGACTCAATAAAAAGAAAATACTCTATGAATAAAGAAGTAGAGGAACAACTTGCTAGCCTATAATGGAAAATAAAAATATACTTAATAAGTTAAGTGATGATAAGCATTACTATGGGGTCTTCGGAAAACAGTTCCTTAGCAATAGTGATATCGGAACATTATTAAGTAATCCGTTAGCATTAGGGAGCGAGGTAAAATCTTCACCTGCAATATTAATTGGAAGTTACTTCCATACCGCGTTGCTTGAACCAGAAAAATTAAAAGACTTTAAAATCATTGCTGCCGCAACTAGAAATACAAAAGTCTATAAAGATGAATCTGAAGGCAAGCCACGTTTATTGCAAAGTGAGGTAGATAATATAAATAGATTAACCGACAAGGTTCTTAATACAAGAATGTGTGCGGACTTGATGAACAAAAAGCATTGTGACTACGAGGTACCTCAAATAACAGAGTTGTTTGGTAACAAGTGGAAAGGAAAAGCTGATATTGTGAATCATGAAGAGGAATTAGTAATTGATCTAAAAACTACAGCAGATGTAAATAAATTTCGAACATCTGCATTTAGATATAATTACGACTCTCAAGCGTACATATATAAAGAACTATTTGGTTATGACTTTATATTTATAGTGATAGATAAAAACACAAGTCAGATAGGACTTTTTGAGTGCTCAGATGAATTTTTAATGTCTGGTGCAAGAAAAGTAAAAAAAGCATCTGATGTGTATAATCTATTTTTTAAAGACAAGGACTTTGATCCTAGTCAATATTTTATTAACGAAAAACTTTAATTTAATTTTATGGCAAGAACTAGAAAAAGAACATGCGACGTAACAGGAGTTACAACAAGTGTAAATAATTTTTACACAAATCAAAGCCACGTGAAAGCCGTGGATAATTTAAGAAGACTAACTGGTGCAAATAAAAACCAGATGTCTAGAATGTTTAACCAATTATCGACATACTAATATGGCAGGAATAATCAAAACAAGTATTAACCTTTCAATGATACCTAAGGATAAAATTATCGTAGGTAAGAAAGGCAAGTATCTTCCTATAGCAATTACAGTCAATGATGAACCAGATCAGTTTGGTAATCAAGGGCCAGTAATTGTTGATCAATCAAAGGAAGAGCGTGAGGCTAAATCCCCAAAAACTTACTTAGGTAACGTTAAGGTTGTTTGGACTAACGGTCAATTTCCTGAGGCTATACCTTATGAGAAAACTCAAGGGCAACCTCAGAATGTTCAACCAACTCAAGGAGTAAACGAGGACGTACCGTTTTAACATGCAAGTAGAAAACACAGAGATCAATGGATTTTTGATTGACGAGTTCAATCAATACGGTCTTAAAGAAGGTAACACGCAGGGGATTTGTCCCCTGTGTTCTTCTGATAGAAAACCTAAGAATCAAAAGAAGCAATGCGCTTCATATGATTGGGAACGGGGTCTCGGTACTTGTCACAACTGCAATACATCATTTCAAATGCATACCTATAAAAGAAAAGGTAATGCAGATAAAGAATATACAAAACCAGGTACATCACCAGAGGTTATTCAGTACAACACTGAACTTAGTGATAAGGTTTTAAAATGGTTTGCAGATCGCGGTATATCTCAACAAACTTTAGATTACGTTAACGTAACTGAATGTAAAGAGTGGATGCCGCAAACAGGCAAGGAAGAGAATACTATCAGGTTTAATTATTTTATGGGTAATGAACTCATTAATATTAAATATAGAGATGGTAGAAAAAACTTCAAGTTATACAAAGGAGCTGAAAAGATCTTTTATAATATTAATAGTATTATAGGTCATGACAGTTGTATAATTGTAGAAGGTGAAATGGATGTCTTAGCATTTGTAGAGGCTGGTATTAACAACGTAGTGTCTGTACCTAACGGTGCAACACTTAATCAACACAACTTAGATTATCTCGATAATTGTATAGATTATTTTGAGAACAAAGAAAAAATAATATTAGCTGTTGATCAAGATGAAGCAGGTACTGCTTTACAGCAAGAGTTTATTCGTAGGCTCGGTGCTGAAAATTGTTATTTAGTAGATTTTAAAGACTGTAAAGATGCCAATGATTATTTAATTAAATACGGTATTGAAGATCTTAGAAACATTATAGCAATTGCAAAACCTGTACCCCTTGAAAATGTATCTACATTAAAAGATGTTGAAGAAGACTTAAAGGACTTTGTTAAAAACGGTTTTAAACCTGGTTTCCAAATAGGTTTAAAAAACTTTGATAAAATATTCAGTACGTATACTGGGCAGTTTATAACTGTAACTGGTATACCGTCATCTGGTAAATCAGATTTTGTTGATCAGATGGTTGTAGGGTATAATCAAAATTATGGTTGGAAGACTGCGTTTGCGTCTCCTGAAAATGCACCTACATATTTACATGCACATAAACTTATGCGTAAGGTTTGGCAAGGTATGCCATTACCAAGCGATATAGGTGGTGATACATGGAATAAAGTGGCAGATCACGTTAATGACAATTTCTTTTTTATAGATATGGATAAGTATAGTTTAGATTCAGTGCTTGCAAAAGGCGCCGAGTTAGTTAAACGTAAAGGTATTAAATGCCTTGTTATAGATCCATATAATAAAGTCAGAGATGTTAATGCAGCCTCAGATGATGTTAACCGTTATACAATGGATTACTTATCTAAGATTGAGCAGTTTTGTAAAAAATACGATGTGTTAGCATTTATTGTAGCACATCCAACTAAGATGTATAAAGGACAAGATGGTAAAATGGAAGAACCTACGATGTATAACATCAAAGGTGGTGGTGAATGGTATGATGCAAGTTATCACGGCTTATTAGTACATAGAAATTATGAACAGAAAAATACTAAAGTAAAAGTATTAAAAGTTAAATTTCAAAACTTAGGTGAAAACGGAGCTGAAGCATTTTTTAATTGGGAACCAAAATCAGGTTGTTATATACCTGAAGAGGTTGATGAACAACAAAAAGAAGAGTTACCCTGGGAATAATGGAAACATACTATAACGCAAATCATGCTTTTAACTGTTTAAGAGCTGATATAACACAAGGTGGTGCAGATTTTGCAAACACCAAAGCATTGTTTAATGTTGGTTTTTATTTACAAAATCCTTTAGACAATATAATAACAAACCCAGAGCGCGACTGGAAACTAGAATATGCAGAAGCTGAATGGCAATGGTATTTGTCAGGCGATCGTAATATAAAGAAGCTTGGTAAAATATATGGCAAGATACCTCCTATATGGGAACGTATGGCAGATCATCGTGGTAGAGTAAATTCTAACTACGGTTGGCAATGGCTTCGTAATGATCAGTATGAATATATTATCGATAAATTAAAACATGAAAACGATACTAGACATGCTGCAATAAGTATTTATGATGGCAAAGAAAACATTGAATATGAAAACGATACTCCATGTACTTATGCTGTTCAATTTACAATAATAAATGATAGACTTTGTATGTCTGTGTATATGCGATCTAATGATCTCTGGTACGGCTTTTGTAACGATCAATACTGTTTTAGTATGTTGCAAAAGAAAGTCTCAGAGGATGTGAATAAAGAGATCGGGTGGTATTACCATCACGCACATAACATGCATATATATAACGATAAATTATGAAATACTTTATTTATCACATACCTGGTAAAAAGATAGGGGTAACCTGTGATCTTATTAACCGGGTCACTGTTCAACAAGGTTATGCTCCAGGTGAATATGAAATACTTGAAGAGCATGACGATATAGACGTTGTGTCTGTTAGAGAGATACAATTACAAAAAGCGTTTGGCTACAAAGTTGATCGCACTTTATATAAAAATTTAAAACCAAAAACCAAAATGAAAATAAACGTAACAGAACAAACTACAACGTTTCCAGTTCCTGTTGATAAACTCAAAGGTAGATTATTTGATGTTATCGGTATGGAGTGGGAAACAGATCATGGTAGATTTACAATAGATAAAGATACTATATCATGGATAATGAAGAATGTAAAAACATCCATGTATAATCCTAAGAGAAGCTATATATATAATAAAGCTTTCTCTAACTACACATCTGGATCAGAAGGTAATTCTACTTCATATAGTTCAGACACACTTGACGTATTTGATGATATAAGAGACTGGGCTGAAGAAAGAGGTATATATGAAAGTGGTGATATCAAAACTCAATTAATTAAACTACAAGAAGAAGTCGGTGAATTAGCTAAAGCTGTTTTAGAAAATGATGAAGCTGAAATAGTTGATGCCATTGGTGACTCAGTTGTTGTATTAACTAACTTAGCACATTTAAGTGGTGTTGATATTGAGACTTGCATTGAATCTGCTTACAGCGAAATTTCTGATAGAAAAGGCAAAATGATAAACGGTACATTTGTAAAGACAGATGGTTTATCTAATGCTGAAATAACATTATTAATGGATACAGATGAAGGTGAAAACTAAAGATAAAATAGTTCTTGACGTCATCAAGAAGATGGATGAAAGAAGTTTAGTTGGCCAAGAAAAGTATGGGCAAACAATGGATCAAGAGGTAAAAGAGGGTATGAAAGATCTTAATGATTTTTTAGATGATACTCAGGAAGAAATAATGGATGCGTTGCTATACATACAGGCTGCTAAGAAATGCTTGAAAGAAAAACTAATATACACAGGTATTCCTTCTGTATCTAAAAAACATAGACAACCTGGAAGCTGGGCATAATGAGAAGGAAATTTAAAAGAAGAAAACGAGGTCCTGTTGTTAGTAAAAAAACTACTATCGACGGGATTAAGTTTGCTAGTGGATTAGAAGCTTATATGTATAAGGCTTTAAAAAAAGCTAAAATAAAAGCTGACTATGAAAAAAGAACGTTTGAAATATTTGAAGGGTTTGATTTTACAAATGAATCCTATGAAAGACAAGCAAACGGTAAAGGTGATATGGTTAATAGAGGCAATAAAAAAGTGCTTGGTATTAAATATACACCAGACTTTGAAGGTAAAGATTTTATAATTGAATGTAAGGGTAGACCAAATGATACGTTTCCTTTACGCTGGAAGATGTTTAAAAAGCATGTTGCTAGATATTTAAGAAATTATAAACTATATAAACCTCAAAGACAAAGTGAATGTGATGATGTTATAAAATTAATACAAAATGGCTAGAACATTAAACTTACAAGCATACAGGTTTAAACCTAAAAAGAAAAGACCAGGAATTCACTCAAAGTCACGAAATACTAATAATAAGCTAGGTAAGTATTATGCTGGCGCAAAATATAAAGGACAAGGAAGATGAGATTAGCAAGCTGGGAATTAAGTTTTGGTTTATTCACTGGATTTTTAGTTGGTTATAGGCAATATATAGACCAACAGGAAAACAAAATAGATCACGTGTTATATATATTTTTATTTGACATTTGTTTATCTTTATACTACGAATAGATATGGGATTATTTGACAATAGAATAGCATACAAACCTTTTGAGTACCCTGAGTATTATACTGAGGGTTGGTTAAAACAAGCTCAAGCTTTCTGGTTACACACAGAAATACCAATGTCGGGTGATGTGAAAGACTGGAATGAAAAATTAACAAAGTCAGAAAAAAACTTAGTGGGTAATATACTACTAGGCTTTGCTCAGACTGAATGTGCGGTAAGTGATTACTGGACACAAAAAGTTGTAGGATGGTTTCCTAAACACGAGATACAACAAATGGCAATGATGTTTGGTTCACAAGAAACAATTCATGCAGTAGCATATAGCTACTTAAATGAAACTCTTGGTCTTGAAGACTTTGAAGCGTTTTTACATGAACCAGCTACAGCTGATAGATTTGATAACTTAGTTAGTTATGATGGTACTGACACTGTTGGTATCGCTAAATCATTAGCAGTATTTAGCGCATTTGCTGAGGGTGTTTCATTATATTCTGCTTTTGCAGTATTATATAGTTTCCAAATGAGAAACTTATTAAAAGGTGTTGGCCAACAAATGAAATGGTCAGTACGTGATGAATCACTACATAGCAAGATGGGTTGCAGATTATTTAATCATATGTGCGAAGAAAAAGAAACGCTAAGAAAAACATGCAAACCGCATATAATTGAAGCTGCAGAGATTATGATTGAGTTAGAAGAGAAATATATAGACAAGATGTTTGAGATGGGAGACCTTGAAAACTTAAAGGCAGATGATCTTAAACAATTTATTAGAAAAAGAGCAAATGAAAAACTGGTGGAACTCGGATATACCGGAGTCTTCAAATATGACGAAGAAAAAGCTAAGAACCTCGATTGGTTCTATCATCTTACTGGGGGTCATACTCATACCGATTTTTTTGCTATTCGGCCGACCGACTATAGCAAAGCAAATGAGGGAGAAGATTTCGAAAATATCTGGTAAATAAAATATATGTGGAGTAACAGATGGATAAAAGGTCAGGACTACCCAGAGTGGGCAGAAGCTGACGTTTACAAAAAAACTATCACAGGTGGTTATTTATTACCTGATGAGACGCCAAGAGATGCGTACAAACGAGTGGCAGCTGCGGTTGCTAGAAGAATTAACAAGCCTGATATGGCTGACAAGTTCTTTGATTATATATGGAAAGGCTGGCTTTGTCTAGCCTCTCCAGTATTATCTAACACAGGAACAGATCGTGGTTTACCAATAAGTTGTTTTGGTATTGATGTTGCTGATAGCATTTATGATATAGGTAAGAAAAACTTAGAGATGATGTTGTTAGCTAAACACGGCGGTGGTGTTGGTATAGGTTTAAATCAAGTAAGACCTGCTGGATCAACAATAGCGCAAAATGGAACATCAGATGGTGTTGTGCCGTTTTGTAAGATTTATGATTCAACTATACTTGCTACAAACCAAGGTGCTGTACGTAGAGGTGCTGCGTCAGTTAATCTTAATGTGGAACATGATGATTTTGAAGACTGGTTAGAAATAAGAGAACCTAAAGGTGATGTTAACAGGCAGTCATTAAATTTACATCAATGTGCTATTATCGGTGATAAGTTTATGCGCAAGCTTAGAGACGGTGATAAAGTAGCTAGACGAAAATGGTCTAAGTTATTACAGAAACGTAAAGCAACAGGAGAACCTTATATAATGTTTAAGGGTAATGTTAATAAACAAAACCCAGTTATGTATAAGGATAATGCTTTAAAAGTTTATATGACAAATATATGTTCAGAAATAGTATTACACACGGACGAAAATCATAGTTTTGTTTGTTGTTTATCTAGCTTAAATTTAGCTAAATATGAAGAGTGGAAAAATAGCAATGTTATTTATGATAGCATATTATTTTTAGACGGTGTTTTAGAAGAATTTATACAGAAGTCAAAGGGTATGCAAGGTTTTTCTAATGCTGTAAGGTCTGCTGAAAAAGGCAGAGCTTTGGGATTAGGAGTTTTAGGCTGGCATACATATTTACAACAGAAAGGTTTACCTTTCGAAGGATTATTAGCACAATATGAAACAAGAAGAATATTTAGTCAGATCAAAATTGAAAGCGAAAGAGCAAGCATGGCGTTGGCTGAAGAGTTTGGCGAGCCGCTTTGGTGTGTTGGTACTGGGTTTAGGAATACTCATCTTAGGGCTATTGCTCCTACTGTTTCTAACAGTAAGCTTGCTGGCAATATCAGCCCTGGAATTGAGCCTTGGGCCGCTAATGTATTTACGGAACAAAGCGCAAAAGGTACTTTTATAAGAAAAAATCCTACATTAGTAGCTTTATTAAAAGAGCATAAACTCGATACAGATAAGATGTGGAATAAGATTTTAGAAGATGGTGGTTCTATTCAAGATATTAAAGAACTAGATAAGATAATGCTTGGTCCACAAGACAGTGTTCCAGCTAAAGAGGTATTTAAAACCTTTAAGGAAGTTAATCAGTTAGATTTAGTAAAACAAGCCGGTATAAGACAACAATACGTTGATCAATCAGTTAGTTTAAATCTAGCTTTTCCTTCTGAAGTTGATCCTAAGTTTCTTAATAAAGTTCATTTAGAAGCTTGGAAAGGTGGTATAAAAACGTTGTATTATATGCGGACAGAATCAGTGCTGCGTGGAGATATTGCAGCGGCCGCTATGAATGAAGACTGTTTAAGTTGTGATGGATAAAAAAAATAGGGGCTTATGCCCCTTTTTTTATTTAGCCCCGCAGGGTTTACCAGTGGATATATTAACCCACTTTTCTTTTTTGAACCAGTCTCTTAATGTTGCTCCCTTTTTTCTAGCACCTTTTACATTTGACTTACTAGACCTTCTGTACTTACCTTTACTAGCTGCTGATCTTTTAGCATTAATTACTTTTTGCCTTTCAGCTTTACTCATACTCTTATATTTGTTGTATGGTAAACACACTTTGCTAGTTCCACCTCCTTTTACTGCCATTATTTTTTTCTTTTAATTTTTTTACAACTACCTGGTGAAAAAGGTTTCTTGCCTTTTACAGGTGCGTAACCCGGCCAACATCTACCTTTTTTCTTTTTCATTATTTTTTCTTTTTTCTTCTAGTTTTTGTTTTCTTTTTACGGTTAGGATTTCCTTTACCACCATCTTTTTTACTTTCCCAAACTGCTTTACGTTGAGCTGCACTTTTATAACCCATAATATTTATTTTTTAATTTTCTCAAATGAACTAATACCAAAGCAACCTAGTGTAACCCACACAAATGAGTTATAAACTACCTCGTTAATAATAAGATCTTTATCTGCAACTAAACTAGTTACAAGATCAGCTATAGCAAAACACACCATAACTATAAATGATATAAAACCAACAAGGTTTTTTTCATTAATCTCGTTTTTATCTTTAAACAACGCCCACATTATTTTTTCTTTACAGGTTTATGACCACAGCCCCTTTTCTTTAATCTTAAGTGATCTTCTACTTTTCTAGCATTATGGACGGATCCATCTTTACAATACATTTTATGTGGTTTAAATTTTTTATTATCCATTATTTCTTTTTTGATTTATTACCCCAATTTGCCGCACCTACCTTACGACACTTAGTTAAAGCGCCACTAGCATAAGCACTAGGCCATACTTTATATCTTGATTTTACCTTGTGATAACAAGCGTCTTTTTTACCTTTTGCCATTTTTCTTCATTTTTGCAAAATCAGCTCCTGTTATTTTATTAAACGGTGGTGCCATCCTTGCTATTTTCTGTTGTTTTGGTGTTAATTTTTTAAATTTACTTTTCATTTGTTTTTTAGTTTAAATTTATTATCATATGGCATTAATTTATTTAAAGCATCTCTTCTTCCTTCACAACCGCATGGTATATTTAAACCCTTTGATACTCTATCAACAACTGACTTTATACCTGTTGCCTTTGTAAATTTATGTATACTGTCTCCTAATCCTCTTGATTTCATATTATTAACATTTCCATCTACGTCTAGCTGCAAGACCTCTTTCACTTTTCCAGCCTTTTGATCTAGCACAAAACGATTTTCTACGTTTAGCGGCTTTACTACCTTTTTTAACTTTACCAGTTACAGCTGTTTTTAATTTACTACCAGGGTTTTTACGTTTATATGCTGCTACTCCTTTTTTAGTCATACCAGCTCCTTCTTTAGTTGATCTAAAGTTACGTCCCTTTCCCTTTGTAGTTTTTCTTATTGCCATTTAATTATTTTTTTTACCACCACCTGTTGATGTTACTGGATTTACAGCAACTGGATTACCACCTCCACCTGTTGTGTTACCACCATAGTTTTGTGATCCACCAGCACTACCTACTGTTATAGGTGCGTTATTGTTATTGTTTGGGTTTGGTATTATATGACCATACGTGCCATTTACTTTACCATGGTATCTCCATCTACTATCATGATATCTGTAATCATATCTATAGTCATTATATGGGTTGTAATACCTACCATCTTGCCATCTAACAAAATCATAACCAACAACATTATACACTTGCTGCGGTCTTATTTGATCTATTCTTATCTTCACTGTATCACCCATTTCTGTTAATGCTAGTACATGCGTGACCATTACTTGATTTGAAGGGTATAATAATGTTGAACAGCCTGATAACACACCTGCTAATAAGATACCCACAAGTGTTCCTATTGTTATTAATCTACCTAAGTTTCTTTGTTTTTCTGTCATTAATTCCAAATTTTCACGTATAATCCTAATGTTAAAATGCCAATAAATGCTATTATATATAAACCACCTAAAATACACACAAGCTGACTATCAGGCTGCATGTTATTCCATTTACTCTTTATATTTCGTGTCGTCTTTATCATGTATATCTTTTACTAGTATTTTAGTTACGTAGGCTAAAACGCCAAAAACAATTATTGGTATTGTGTTATGCTCCGTATAAGCTGTATTTAGTTCTTCCATCTTCTTTATAAGCCACTAGACATCTATTTCTATTTTCTCCTGGGTTTACGTAGCTTATATGTACCCAGTCAGGATTCTTATGATCCCCAAACTCCCATATCATTTGATCAAACTCTATGTTACTTCTTATATAATTAAACATCTCAGCGTTTGTCTTGTGTTCATACACATCATCGATATCCATAGCTTGCCCGTGACAATGTTGTGATTTGCTACTACCACCAATTGCTTTGTTTAATTCTGGTCCACGATAAAATGAGTTAATTCTTATAGGACCACCTGCCCACTCCCTTAAAGGTTCAAAAACCTTGACAGCTAATAACTTCATGTTATTAAGATGTTCTTCAGTAGGTTTGTTTTCTAAGCCAAGTCGTGTAGCAGTTATGCTATACACACCTTCGCGCATACTAATATGTTTACTTATCATCTTATAATTGTTTAATTATCTTCTGAAACTTTATTTATAAATTCCTGTATTTCTTCCCTTGTAGCTTTAATTTCAAATGATATGTCAGCTGCAAATTGCCCTTTTACTTTACCATCTTTTCCTATAACCACAATAACAGGAACTGCTGTTATGCTTTTCTTAACACTCTCAGGTTGCTCTTCTAACCACGCATATTGAAGTGTTGCGTTTTTAAGCCCTCTAATATTGTAATTATTTCTGTCATTCCACTTGTAATTAAAATGAATTACCTTAACTTTTTCTTGACCGTGGGCTAAAAAACCAAATAATATAAATAATATTGTTATTAAATTTTTCATCTTTTATAAACTTTATCCTCTAATTCTTTTATAGACTGTTTATTGTCTAATATATCTTCTTTTAATACTTCAGTTGACTTTTCTATTTGTATGATAGTTGATCTAACAAGCTCATCTTTCAACTGAAACTCCATTTTCTGTACAAAATCTTCACTTCCAAAGTTTTCAATTCTGTTGTTTAAATCTTGTATTTCTCCTTGTAATGTAAACCACATACTAGCAAGTGATATTACACCACCAACTAATAAACCAATTGTTTTAAGGTCCAACTTTACCTCTGTGTCTTCGCTAATTTTTGCCATAGTTTTATGTTAATTATCTTTTATATACTTTGTTTTCTAGGTCGTTAACCTTTTCTTCAAGTTTCTCTATTTCCTTTTCTAAATACATAACTTTTTGTTTCAATAGTAAACCGTCAGAGGTTTCTTTTACTTCATAAGCAGGTAGTTCTTTAGCTAGTTCTATTTCTTGTTTAAGGTTATTATAACCCATAGTACCGGATATAATAAACCCTATAACGATCGCAATACTCTTCACATCGATCTTAAAGTCTGGCTTTTTATCGCCATCTATATCTATACCTATTGTTTTATCGCCTAATTCTTCTATTTGTTTCATTATGATAGTGATTTAAAAAAGTCATACACTTGTTTTCCTATTAAACTAAATATACCGAAACCTAGAGCGTTTCTCCATTTTACAGTTTCTTTTCTAAAATTTGAATTTTCTTTTACTTCAGTCCATATACCTTCTTTTGGATCAAAGAGATTATTTTTAATGAAGCGTAAATCGTCTTTCACATCGTCGTGAGCTAACCTATTATCTTCTTTTATCTTTTCAACTTCAGTAAATATCTGTTCCACTTGATATTCTAGTATTCTTAGTATTTCTTTAGCTGTTTGACTTTTGTTTAGTGCCATATTTTATTATTACTTACTTTTTACTTTTTTTACGCTTTCTTTCCTCTGCTTTTCTCTTTTTTATTTCCTGTTTTACTTTTTCTACCTCTCTATCTGGTATACCCACATCCCAAG
>Ga0181397_1000386_pt1 | contig 16630 bp, 18 predicted proteins | sample 20SPOviralmetaG_FD_130126 | JGI IMG/M metagenome (GOLD analysis project Ga0181397, IMG submission 130126) | Marine viral communities from the oligotrophic San Pedro Time Series (SPOT) site, San Pedro Channel, CA, USA - 20 SPOT_SRF_2011-02-23 | ecosystem: Environmental > Aquatic > Marine > Strait...
TAAACATAAAATTGATTTTGATTTTTCCCTTATAATTGTGAGTAAATCTGCTAAAGCACTCAAACAAACTCAAACAAACTCACGATGTCTTACTCTAACGCTTACTCTGCTGTCTTTGACAACTCTGGTGTTGTTTCAACACTTAACTACGGTTTCCACACCGACTTTGACGACCTTTCTTGGCGTATCTTCACCCTCGGGAACAAGGAGATTGCTCGCTACTTCACTGATGTTGCCAACTACGGCAAACGCATCTGTCTGGAGAGTTTCCGCGACGAGGTTGTTGACTTCAACGAGTCGCCTGATGCCGCTCCTGAGGACTTTCTTGAGGCGATGCTCACTGGAATGTATATTCTTTTGATGGACAAGGGCATTATTGAACCTGCTGATGTCCTTCAAATCTCATCGTATCTCCGCGAGGACGAGGAATGTTGGGACGATGTTATTCTGGCGGCGTGTGGACGCAAGTAAAAAAAATATATTGTATAACTATAATGCCCCTTGTTAAATATCCACACGGTTTAGAAATAAATTATATAAAAACGATTGAACTTTCAAACGACCCTCCATATAAAACCACGAGTAATGGTGGAATATGGGAAAAAAAAATTTACAAAATCTATCAAAACAAACTAAAAAAACACAAAACCGCAATTGATGTAGGTGCCTATATAGGAACACACACACTACCTATGTCGTCTCTTTGTAAAAAAGTCTATTCCTTTGAACCTAACCCTGCCCTTTTTTCTATTCTCAAATCCAATATAAAAACCAACAATATAGAAAATGTAGTTTATTTGCCAACTGCTTTGAGCGATAAAAACGGAATGGAAGAAATGGATTGCCGAATGTCTGGAACTAGTCGTTTCAGACACTTAATTAAAAAACACAGAGGATTTGTAGAAAAAGTTGTTTGTAAAAGGTTAGACGATTTATTGCCCGAGGTAAACGATTGTTGTTTTATGAAAATAGACTGCGAGGGTGCCGAGTTTCAAGTATTAGAAGGTGCTGTTGATTTCATTGATAGGAATAGACCAACCATAGTAATAGAAGTATTCCGTATAGTAGAAAAAAGAAAAATGCTACAGGAATGGTGTGAAAACAATGCCTACAATATAACACATATAGGTGGCGACGATTTTTTGTTGGAACCTATGGAGTATTAATTAACTAACCCCAATAACATCCACCTTCTACTAATTTGTGATTTTTTGGTTTTGTCTCAGGGTATTTCCAGTGTTTATTATAAAATTGACTAACAATATTTCTGTCGTCCCATCGTTTGCCCTTTAACCCAAATAATAGTTGTAAAAATCCACCGACATAAATCGTTTTTTTTCCCTTGCGTTTTAACGCATCGCATAAAGGTATTCCGTAGCAACCACACGACAAGAAATAAACATCGCAATCAGCATCTAAACATCTCTGTAATAATTCTTCTCCTACTTCTTCAAAAGTTTTGTCAGTAGGTTGATTGCCTTCTATAGTATTTAATGAATGAATTATCTTCCATTTCTTTACAGGTTTAGTTATACCGCCGTTTTTTTCAAGTATCCATTTCATAAATGGCATTTGCTTTTTTATGTCTTCACTGAAATAGGACACAAATCCTAGTTTATTTGTATTTAATCCATTTATTAAAGAAGTCCAAAAGGTAATGTCCTCCACATAGGGTAGTGTAGGTATAAACATATTCATTTTTGTCAATACATCATCACACACCCAAAAACTATCGCACGACACAACTCGTAAATTTAAATCAGCATTCTTTAATGCTAGTAGCATATCTTTCTTCCATTTCATTAATGCTTTGTCGTCCCCGAAAAATCCCGCATTTGTTGGCATTTGATAGTATAACTCGCCTGCCTCGCATAACATTTGAGATGCTTCTACATTTCCTAACCGTATAATAGATAGAGGTTTTGGACTGTTTAATGCTATAATAAATTCCTTAAAACTATTAATCATTAGTATTAGTCTAGATTTTTTTATTTTTGTAAAAACTTACAAAATTTACAAAATGTAAAAGTTTAAATAAATCAATTTAATTAATTATCATATTCAACAACATTCATCGTTGCCGAATAACTTGTGTGTCCGAGACTACCGCTTAGAGCATTTGACGACACTTCACCATAAACAATATCGCCTCCATTAATTAGAGTATTCAACTCTATATTTTTATTTACTACATTATCATAAGTTAAATCTTTGTGTAATAATGTTTGTTTATTCTTCGTTCTATCTACTTTATAAATACTCAACTTTGGTTCATTTATTAATCCTGCTACACCATTTATATTCATATCTAAAATTATTGCCTTTCCCGATGTATCGCTAACATTAGGGGAGTAAACTAGTGAAGTGCTTCGTCCTGCTTTAGCGTCCATAACATTCATAACATCTAAACTGCTACTATCTCTAACAGTGATTTGCCCGACATTTGTGGAATTATTTGTTCTCAAATCTGTAATCGCTTTATAATTCAATGTTAATGCTACGGGATTTGTCCCGTTTAAAAATACAGTTTCATTAACAATCGTGTCCGCAACACCCAAACCGCTAACATCAACCGCTCCTAAGTCTGAGACGCTTGTTGAAAGTATTTCACAATTTCTTAATGTATTGCTAGTAAAATCAAATGCCGAAGCATTATTCCAAACAGTCTGGTCTAGAGACAACACTTTATCCATAACTCCTAATCTATCATCTTTTCTTATATCGCTAAACCTTCCTAGTATAACATCTTGTAAAAAGTCGTTTGTATCTCTTTCAAGGTTAACTAATCTATTGTGGTTAATCACATCATTGCTTTGTGCTGGTGTGTTATACTGAGTATATCGTGATAGTGTAGTTCTACCTTGTCCTGTTGCTATAACTCCTTCAGTTTTATTTTTTATTTCTACTGAAAAATATTTATTCTCTACGGGGTAATTCCTGTAAAAAATTTCATTAGGAGAAATCGTTGTAGTATATTTTATATTTGATTTGTTAATGTCGTTTTCAAATGAATATAAAACCTTAAGTTCTACTTCATTATCTCCATTCTCATAATCTACTTTTAAAATATTAAACTGAGACGATGGTATCATATGGTTTGATGTAGTATTGGTAAAATCCCGTTCACTTAAAGTTTGGTATCCATTTAAATAAGGATAGTAAAAACCGCTGACAGGCACATTAGCAGTAAACTCACAACCAGTAAAATGGTAATCACTATCTCTTTGCGACACTCCTGCTAAACCTTGACTAATAAAATTAGGAGATTGTAGTGAGCGATTTATATTTGGCACATTAGTGGTTAATCTATTCGCCATATTGAATTATATAATTAATAAATAAATTTAAAATGAAATCTCAACATTTCTTGCTCCGATGGACAACAGTTTTGAGACGGAAAGGTAAAAGTTAGTATCGTATTGACGATTTTCTTGGACGGGATTTGTCGCTACTCTTGGAGTTGTTTTATATTCAATCTCCATAGCAGTCTTCTGGACACTACCAGCACCGAAAACACCAGCATTGCCATTCTGGAAATCAACAGCGAGATAGTGCTGTGTTCCTCTATAATTTTCGTAAAGTGTCTCTGTGCCTTGTGGTATCTGTGCTGTTCTATTTACAACTTGGAAAGCATTATAAGGTAATTTCAATGCCATTCCGTTGTGAGCGTAGGTGGTCTGCTGGTAAATTAATGCCTGTGAGTTTACTGGTCTTTCATAAAGGTTTAATCCATTTGACTTAATCTGTAGTTCTACATCACCGAGAGAGTTTGCTTTCTGGTTTCCAACAACTCTGTTATTGCTTTGAATGTTTGCGGGAATGTCATTGTGGCAAATTAATAGTTTATGGACTTCTCTATTCTGTGCGTTAATTCTATAAGTGCGAGACACCTGAGTGCCGATTGCTCCAGTCTGGATAGTTCCCTTAACTAAATAATTATCAATTAAAGGATAGGTTAAAGGTTGTCTAGCAAGGTTTGCTATTTCATTTGCTTGGACATCGTCAGGTAATTGAATGTGAGTTGACACAAGTTCTACATTAGGGTAATCAATAACAATATCCGAGGCATTAAGTGTTCCTTGTGTTGGCACCATATATTCACGGCAATCTGTATAGAAAAATAATTCAATTAACATTTCTCTGCTTCCGAGTAAAAATACAGGTAAACTATCATTCTCTAAAAACTGTGCTCCTAGGTTTCTTAAATGTAAACCGTATTTGTGGCACTGTGTCTCATCACTGGATGGCACACGGTATCTAACAACATTCTGTTTATCATTTGTCTCTGCTTCATCTGTAAAATATCTGGTTTTTGATTTATCAAAATTCTCCTGTCCATCAACTTCCTTTGTTGTGGTCTGAAATTGATTGCCTAAAAATTTATATTGAAATTGTGCTACTTCGTTCTGTGTCGCTCTGGTATAAAATTTAGGGACTTCAAGAAGGGAAGGTCTTTCTAAGTTAGTTAGTTCTTTATTATCTAAAACAATACGGCATCTTTCAACGCAACCTAATGCTCCATTAATAAAGTTTGGTGTAGCATTTGAAGTTGTTGTGCCATTCTGTTTAAAACTTAATGTAATCATACTATCGCCCGTTAACATTCCTACCTTAGGGACTTTAAAAACTACCTTTGACAAACCGCTTCGTCCTGATTGGACATCAACGGGAGTTCTAATTGTATTCATCACGAGTGAATTCTGTGGAGTTGCTTCACTATCTAACCCCAGTTGGAAATATTCGTTCAAATCATAACTCATCTTTTATAAATTATTGAAATAAAAAAATATTTAAATTAAATCTATTCTTTTCTAAATAAAAGTTCTAAACTACAGTCAGAGATTTCTGTCGCAATTTCATTGGTTCTTGCTCTACGGATTTTTATATCTAATGAATTCAATTTGATTGGTTGAGGGTTATTTAACGAAAGGTATTTTGTATCGTTTGGTTCTATGTTTTTATTTATTAACCCTGCTGCCCCCTTAACTTCTTCTATCACTGGAGCAACATTGTATAAAATTGTGCGTGATTGTCCTATATCATTATTCTGTGATGAAGTGCTGTTAAATGCTTTTACAGGTAAATTAACTTCTATGTTATATCGCATCAAATCACTGTTTAAAACTGTTAAACCTGCTTGTGCTGGTCTGAAAGGATTTATGTTAGGATTGAATGCTATATCATTAGTAAAATCAATATCGGTAGCATTCTGGTCAGTCAATTCATTCTGCTTAACTAAACCTAAAATATTTGCTAAGTTGGTTGCGTCAATTCTGTTGCCGTCATTATCTACTGCCAATGCTTCTAATGAATATTCTAAACTTGCTGTCTGAATATTAAAAGTAGTTTTACTGTCATCATCAGTCATAGCAATAGATGCTATATTGTTTGCCTGAGGGTTTAAAACTTGAAAACTACCAGCAGCACCGTAAAAGTAAAACTGCGGGCATAATCCCGCTGAGACTTGGAAAGCAGGATTGATTGGACTGTCAATATTTTGCCACATATATCCATCTTCAACTAATTCTTTATTCATTACTATACCATCGTCCATACTGTCGTAAATAACTGCTGATGTGCCTTGTTCATAGGGAGATTGTATTCTAACCTTAAAGTAATATTTTCTATTTGCTGACACTGTAGCATTTGTATAATTAGCATCTTCTCCGTCTTCAAAATTTCTACAATAAATCTCGTATTTTACTAGTATTGCTTCATCAAGTTTAACATTGTATTGTGTTAAATCTACACTACAAATTTCTCTCCACGGTGCTAACTGTGCGTCATCTAACATAGTGCTGCCATCATCTAACATTTTACTATTTAAGGTCGGCAGTAATCCATTAATCATAACAGACGCTGACTGCTGTGTATAACTGCTACCGTCGGATTGACTTTCAAACATAACCGTTATTAAACCTGTAGGTGCGTTTATTCCAGTTCTTCCGACAATACCAATTTCTTGGACAACTGCGGGGACTGAGACTGATTTTTCTGCCCACTCGCTTGCCATCAATGTGTTTGATAGTGTAAAACAAAATCTGGCAGTTCCCGCTTTAGTAGGGTCGCCTCTAAGTGTTGTGCTCGCAAATCCAACATCAACTTCTTGTGCGTCTTTATCGTCAAAAGTGTTATAACACATTCCTCTGATTGGTGAGTTGCCAAGTAAATAGGAGTTCCAGTCAGCATCAGAAGCAGTGTTAGTAAATACTGTTTGTGCGTTAGGGTATTGTTGTTCAAATGCTATATTTGATGTGCTGACATCATTAAAATTATCATTTAAATCAAGAAAAGCAACTCTATAAGGGTCGTCTTGAATTAATTCATTGGCACCTTCAGTTCTATCGTAAACACCATTAAAATATCTTAAACCTAAATAATATCCTGTATCGGTGTCAAATTTGTATTCTAATCTATAAGGGAAGGACTTAAATGCGGTTTCTCCCCCAGCACCAGTAAAAGGTTGTATTGTTGTAGTTTGTAAACAATCAGTTGTAAATATTTGTTCATTGATTTTTCTTGCTACCAACTTTGAAAACGCAAGTCTAGAGTATTCTCCTTTAGGTAAAGTAGCAGTAAAATTTATCGGGGCAGGCAAGGTATTTGCTCTACCTGTTGCGTCTTGATTTATATTATATGGCACAGGGTTTTGTGGTTTTAATCTTAATAAAACATCTCTATCTAAAACAACTGGAGCACGGACAATATTCCCTCCATAAAGGGCGACTTCTGTGTCAGGTTTGATTTCTAACTGTCGGTTAACGATAGTGCTGAAATCACTTCCTATGTTATTTGAAAAATTTTTATTCAAATTAACAATAACCGAATGAATTTCTCTATTCACACTCATTTATAAAAATAAAATATATAAAAAAAACTCGTTAATATTATATAAAATGTAAAGTGTTGTGGTTGACGACCCATTTATTATCCTCTTCCAGCGATTTAGTAAAACCTTTTTTTTTCATTAAACAACTAAACACAGACTGGTCTTGTCTATGTGTTGGTGGTTGTGTTCCTTTAACTGTTCCTTCAGGAGTAATAATACTCTCGTCTCTACTATACTTAATTAATTCTTCAGCAAATTCTATTCCTGCTGGATTTTGAAAATCAATCATATATCCACTCGCTTGTATTTGTATTGTATTTCTATCTTCTTCATCTATCTCCATAGCGTCTAGTGTTCTTTTATCTGTCCATAAATGTTCTGCTTGGTTAAACGGCGTTGTTCCCCACACGGGACAAATCGCTATATCTTTTTTAATTTGTTCCTCATTGTGCTTTAAAACATTTCTGCTATCCATCCATAAATAAACATCGCATTCTTGTCTCAACTGAGTTAGTGCTAAATCTAAAACATCTAACTTAAAAATATAACTATCTCGCTCCCAAGGTGTCAAATCTTTTTTCATAAACACATAGCGAAAAAACCCGAAGTTATTTAATAGGCATTGTTTTTGTTGTTCCTTTAGTCCATTGTCTTGAATAATAATAATACTTTCATCAGGAATGCTATGGTGTAATGAATAAAGCATCTGTTGTAAATGAGTAAAAAAATGCGAGTTGGCGGCAGTTCCTACAATAAATTTCATTTTATATATCCAGAGATTTTATTTTGAAATTGCTAACTATTAAAATCGGGTGTCTTTGTCCTCTAACCCATTCTTGTGGATTGTGTTCCTGTATAAATATCTCGCCGTATTTTTTCCGTAAAACTGGTATCAAATATTTTTTTATATAGTTTGTTGGTGCTTGCCACGCATCGTCCCATATTATTATCCATTTATCTGCGAGATGGTCTTTAATATAATAATCAAACTCCGCTTGTAAACCTTCATTGTTATGTAAAGCGTCGCTAAATATTAAGTCGTGTTTTAAATTTAATTCTTTCAGAGGACGCCAATCATTCTCAACCATAACATTGCCTTTAACAAAACCCCAAGGTCTAGGTATCTCAACATCACTATTAATCTCATTAATATCAAATCCCATAATTTTAACATCTGTATTATGTGCTACTTGAAATAGATTTTTTAAAACACTTATACCTATCTCTAAATATTCTTTACAATTATATTGCTTCAATAAATAAACTATAATATCGCTATAACTAACTTCATCTGTTAAAGGTTCGTTAATTCTATCAAAACAAAAAAATGGCAATCCGTATTTATCGCCAGAGTTGTTCCATCTTTCTTTAGTAATCCATTGTATACCTCGGCAACAATCACGGTTTTGTTTTACTACTTCCTTTAATGAGTTCTGCTCTGGTTTTCTAAACATAACTATCGGTGCTGACGGGTCAATATCAATATCCTCTACTACAATAATAAATCCATATTTCTTTAATAGATTTACAAAAGTCTTTAATCCAATCCAATACCATCGTCCCGCCGCTACTTGTCCGTCGGCATCTGCTTCAGCATTTAAAATGTCTTGCTCGGTCTTGAAAGGTGGTGCGTGGTTGTTTTTGTTAAACTTGCGAGCGTCTGCTATCATAATATAACCAACTGCTCCATCTGTCATTTTGTCGTATAGATTTTTTATATACTGTTCTTGCCCTGATTTACTTATATGGCAAAAAACATCATAACTAAAAACACAATCAATAGAAAAATTTTGTATCTCATTAAGGGAAAAATCCCTGACTTTAAAATATTCACAATTAACTTTAAAATCGTTGTCTTCTTTTGACTTAGCATCTATTACTACAAGTTCTCCTCGTTTTGCTAGCATTTCACTCCAGTGTCCTCGTCCGCAACCTATCTCTAAACATCTATTAAAATTTAACTTCTTTACAAATTCCGCTAACTTATATTGTCCTCTATCTAGTGCGTAGGATTGTGTATATCCGCCTTCCCAAATATTTTGAAAACTATCTAATTCATTTTTTAACTTGTCGTTCATTTATTATCTTCTACATTTTTTTTTAATCTATAAAACATAATGTCTATATCGGGTATATGGATAGTTTCTACATAACCGTCCTCAATCATTTTTGTTAATAAATAGTTTTCCCAAACCGTATCACAATCATTCTCTAAAAACTTTTTCCATTCATTTCTATCGGTAAATCCGTTTTCTTCCATATCTTTACTTACTCCTTCTGTAGCAAATACTTTATCTTTAAAGTGTTTCCACGACATACTATCGCTGTTATCAATAAAATCAATTTTGTAGGGCATCGTTGTTGTTTAGTTTTTTACTCACATTTCAATAAAAAATTATCAAATCAATTTTTTTATGTTTTAATTCACTTTTTCCGTCCTGCCTTTAATTCTTTAGCGTCAACCTTCGCCGCTTTTCCGCCCATAACAGATGAATAAACTCTCGCCATCGCCCATTGTTCTTTTGATTTTACCTGAGGTCGCACTGAAGAAGGATTTGTTTTGTAGGCACCTATGCCTTTATTATATATTTGTTGTAGAGCGGAGCGTTTTATCCCTGTTAATCGTGCTATATCTGCTAGTGAATTTGATTTATCTTTAGGTTGTTTGTATCGTTTATTAAACTTCTCTTTATAAGTTGCCATATAATCTAATCTGTAAAAATTATTTCTCCGTTCAATTCAATTCCTACATCTACATCGTATTCTTCTTTAACTTTTGAAGTAAAACTTTTACAAGCGTTTTTTACTTGTCTAAAAGAAGCAATTTGAATAATGCCTTCTCTGTCAGCAGGTTTATGGACAACAGCAAAATGCTTGAAAATTTTGTTTACAACTAACAATGTTGTTTGATGTCTTGCTAGACATTCTATGTTTTCTTGTTTCCAATATTCAGCACACGCTTGAGCGGGGTCGTGTTGTAAACTGTCGTATAGTTTTTTGAGTATATTCATTTTTTTCAGGTATTCTCCGTCAGTTAGGGTGTGCTTTTCTTCCTCAACTTTTTCAAGGCGGGCAGGTATTTCGCATTTGAGACACATTTCTGTAGCAAGTTTAAACAAAAAATAAGGGATTTTTCACTTTCAATTTTGTGTTAACACATTCTATAGAAATATTCTATTCTACATAAAGTCCATAGGTTGTGTATAAATTTTTTCAAATACTTTATTTTCGTCTCCTATTTGTTTTCTCATCGCATTATCAAAAGCATCATTAACATCCGCCCAATCTGTAGCAATTACTTCATTCGCCATAAATCTACCCATTGTTGATTTTTGTGATTTAGTCATTTTACTACTATACCAAGTTATACACCTATCAAATTTGTTAAATCTAAATTTAGTTTTTCCTATAGAAAGATTGTCCCATACTTCAATATAATCTCCTCTGTCGTAATGTTCTTTTGACTGCGTCCAAACATCTAACAAACTATAACCTTGAATTGTTTTTTTCCAGCGAGGCGGGTCGTCCAACACCTCAAAAAAACCTTCATTTGATAGTTCTTTGCTTTGATTGTTCGTCATCTTTGCTTTGATTTATAAAGAAAAAGTAAAATCAATTTTGTGTGATTGACTTTTATAAAATATTCTACACGACATTTTTATTTTTGTAAAAACTTACAAATTTTACAAATTGTAAAAGTTAAAAAAAATCAATTTAAATAATTTAAAAACCTTGTAATGGTATCGCTGCTGGTTCAATTGCTTTCTCTACTTGGAATATAAAACCATTGTTTTGTCCTACAATGTCATCACTAACTAAGGTGCCGTCTGGATTTAATATTTTGACTTCTATTGTTGACAACAGTCTAGGTTCTGTTATAGTAAATGTAATAGGGTTAATACTAAACAATGTGTCGTTTGACGCATTTTCTTTTGACATAATACCTACTATTGTGCTTGAATTTGATTTAGCATCTTTAGCATTTGTTTTAACTATATCACTTGAAATAAGTAAATAGTTATTGCCAGCATTCAACGAGGGGAAATCATCTGCTTCAATAGGTTTACTATCCGACAAAATGTGTATATAGTTCTGTGTTAAACCAGTTAATCTAACATCAGGGGTGCCACTTATATCAACATCAACAGAGTTTACTCCAGATGAATAGGCATTCAATGTATAATTTGCTGGTGGTGCCGACCCATTATTATCAAAAGGATTGCCTAAACCTAAACCACTACTACTCGGTATTTGTGTAAAATTATATTGATTGTGTGTTATAATCCCTAACTGTTTTACTTTACGAGGATTTAATTCTGGTATAGTGTCGGAAATATCGCTACCACTTGGAGTTGTAAAGGTAAAAATAGTTTCTAAGTTGTTTGACACTTTACCTAACTGGTTATATCCATATCCTAATCTACTCCACAATGTTGTTCCCCACGCTTCTTGTGCTTGTTCCTCGGTATCAAAAAATTCATCATAAGGTTTGGTAAACAATTCAAAAATTAATTGTTCTCGTTCTACTTGTCTATGTGCGTTAGATGTATTTGCTGCTTGTATTTTTGCCACTAACTCTTGATAGGTTGATGTGTCTTTTACAGTAGAAAAACTCCAGTTGTTAACCGCTACTCCACCGTTGCTATCAACAGGGTAAATTCCCGCAAATTGACGAGGATTTCTTGTAAAATTATCTGCTTGGTCTGTTCCTGCTAATTCTTGTAAACTGAAATGTATAGGTGAATTGTATAAAGTCGCTTGTTGTCCACCCATATAGGTATCACTATCATTTTGTGGATTTTTTGAAGGTAATTTAAAAGGTTCGTGTAAATTTGTTATTGAAAAACGATTTGCTTCATCTGTATCGTATTTTATATTAAAACTTGCTGTGCCCATAAACTGCTGTTTAACACCAACAGGTCGTAAAAATTTTTCACCCATTCCGCCAGTTCCGCCAGTTCCCTGAGCACCTGCCTGTGCGTTCCCGACTGGCGAGGCACCAAATCCCATAGTTGCCACTGGTATCATAAGTTGCCATTTAAAATCTTCAACAAATTGCCAGTATGGTGTTTGTGTAGGATTTCTGCTGTTATGAGGATTGTTTGTTGTTGTATTTTGGTTTAAATAATATAACCCTTCATCACTAATATTCCCCCTAAACCAGTCTGCTAAACTTGGTAAATATATCGGGTCATAATCGTCATCATAAAAGCGAGGATTGGTCATTAGTTGCCTTACTCCATCTAAATGTAAATAAACATTATTATTCAATGCTCTAGCACATATTCTTTCATTATCAGTAGGGTTCCACACTGTCATATCGTCAGCATAATTATAGGCAACCAAAGTAGGACTGTAGTTCGGTCCGAAATTAACTGAAGGGTCGCCGTTGCTGTCCAAATTATAGTTTTCCACGGAGGTGTGGTTGTTAATATATTTAGGAAAATTCTCAATGCCATTAGGTCTAATGTATCGCATTGTATTCATTGTTATAACTTGCGACACCAGTCGTGAGTTTGTTCTCATAATTTCTAAAATATAACCACTTCTCCTCTGAAAGGGTTGATAGGTATCTTCACCTATTATTTTTACATCAGGATTGTATTCTTCTATTTCTGCTGTTGTTGACAAAACAGTAGAGTTCTCGTTTGTTGTTCCCTGAAAAAAAGGCGAAGTTTGAGTAAAATTTATAGTATCCGTGTCATAATAAAGTCTATCTATCAACGCATCACTATTAAATCTATTTACTTTACTTCTACTACCATCAAGTTGCTGGTTTATTAAATCTGCTAACGCAGACACGGAATAATTGCCAGCAGGGATTTTTACAACCGCTCTACCATAAAAAGGACGCAACCAAATATTACTAGGTAAATTATCATTGATAGCAAAATTTATTTCGTTTCCTGTTTTTACAAACTTCCATCCTCTACCGTGTGTTCCCCCCGCACCTGTCGGGTCAAGTTCATAAGGACTATAACATTCCATAGCATAATAATATTGTCCATTAGCACCACAAGTTTTACCTTTTACACCACCATATAAATTAAAAATAGCAGAGGGGTCAGCATTGATAGGTTCACCGTTGTCTGTAGATGCTTGAAGCGAGTTGCCAAAACCTTCACTATAATTATTTGTTGTAGGAAAACAAGTCTGGTGTAAATTATAAGTAATATCGTTAACACTGCCTTGAAAATAAGTTAATCCTGTCCCCGCACTACCGCCAGGTATTCCTTGAGGTGGTTTAGGGTTAGTAAAATTTTCATTACATAAAACATAATCACCATTCCACTCGGGAAAACATTTAAAATTAACATCGGCACATTCAACATTAAACGGGATTTGTCCCTTAGCAGATTGTGAATTTTGTGTATTTCCTTGTAAATAATACATAAACCTTAGTTCTTCTTCAACATCGCTTTCAAACTCAATTGTATCTAAACTTAAACCTTTCTCCTCAACAAAACTTTCTATTAATGTTATTTTATCACCTATCTCTAATTTATGTGGTTGTTCAAGGGTATATTTAATTATACCATTTCTGTTAGACTTAATCTTTGAATTTGCTCCATTCACATTAATCAACAATTTATCAGTTCCAAACTGTATAGGTGCTTGTAATAACCCTGTAATCGCTTGTGTCTGTGCTTGTGCGATTGCTTGTGCTTGTGTTTGTGGTCGCTTATTCTTTTGAATATTTTGCTGTTGTTGCTGCGTCGCCATTTTATATATATTAAATATTATTTTATTCTAGATTTCCTAACATCAAAATAATATCTTCATCTTCAACATCAACTTGTAGTTTTGTTCTACTCATATCTATCCATCCTTTCAAATCGTATATAGATTTTTTTAAAACTTCATATAAAACATTATCGGCATTTCTCTCTTTTAACTGTTTTTTATATTCTATCAAATAGTCCATAGAAGTTAATAAATATTCAACTTTTCTTAAATCTTCTTCTGCGTCTTCCATTTGTTCCTTATAGTATTTGATGTGTCTTTCTTTTTCTTCAACTACTTCTTTACAATGTCTTGCCATCTCTAATAGTTGTTGTTCGGTTGTTTCGGTCATTTTAAATAAAATAACTAAATATAAAATGGTAATTTTTAATAAAAACGAAATTTTTACATTATGGGTTAAAAATCCTCCGACGAATATTCAAATTCGCTGCTGGAAGTCTTGGTTAAATTTGGGTTATAATGTCTCAATCTTTTGCGACGACATTTTGCTACTGCCCGTAGAAATAGTTTCACGATGTAAAATATTATCTCCACACCTAAATTCTTTTCCATCTTTTACTTTTAATGAGGAAAATCTTCTCCAGTGTGCGGACTTGTGGCGATTTATCCAATTAAAGGAATTAGGAGGCACTTGGGTTGATAGCGATTTATATTTGTTAAAGCGATTGCCTGAGGACGATATAATTATATCTAGTGAATTCACTCCACAAGCGGGCGGTAGAAAATGTAAAAATCCCTTGCGTCCAAATATCGGCGTTCTGCGTTTTCCGCCAAACGACCCGTTTTTAGTAGATGTTGTAAAAAAACTGCTTCCAACAACAAAAGCGGATTTATCAACAAACGCCAACCAAACAAGCAAAATGTATAAATTTATAAAACTTCTTAATTCAGAGAAATGGCAAAAATATAATGAATTTGTGGCAACGCCAGATGTATATTGTCCTATACCCTATTCATTTGCTAAAGAAATTTATGAAAAGGACTGGATGTCGGATTTTAAACCTAAGTATGGACTTGATTTTTACAACAAAACGGAAAAAACCCGAGGCATTCATTTATGGGCAAATATAGTTAGAAATAAATTAATTAATATACACGGACACACCGAGTCGTTTTATAATCATCATTTACCATAATGTTCATCAAGTTTAGCAGTTGTGGAATAACCTAATATATTTGCTATATCCAGTTTATCATTAAAGTCAGGGTCTAGTTCACTAATCCTCTTCATATAACTGGCACGAATATTATCAACTGTTAAAGGTGTTGTAAAAAGTTCAGCACTTGCTATATTTATGGATTTTTCAATTTGTTTTCCATTCATTGCTCGTTTATTATCTCCACTAACAATTAAAAAATTGTTGCTATCTTTGTTATAATGTGCTAACCATTTATCAATTAAAAACTGTAGGGTTTTATCCTTTACTAACATCGTTTTTTGCCCTATCAAATGTGATGTTCTATATTTATTAAATACAAATTTGTAGACTTCGTCATTTACTAGTAAAAAATTATCCTTTTCATTAAGGTATAATTCGTCATCAACTACTCGCATTCCAACATAATTGCTCACACGCACAGGTATTTGTAGTGTAAATAAACTAAGTATTAAAAAGTTTTGGTATTCTGTCAGGGATTTTTCCCCCGTCATAAAATTTTCGGCATTGTTCTCTACCATTTTTCTAATATCGGTAAAATTCATTAGCACCTTGAGTTTGTTTTTTAAATTTATTTGCTCTGTTGCTACTCTTTTGTCGGTTTTTTCCTTTAAAATCGCTAACCATTTGTTATAGTCTATCAGCGGTGCGTCTATCATTTTCAACAGTTTTAACACATTAGTTATAGTTGTAGTTATAGTGTTTTCACTATATTTTTTATCCTCTAGTCTAGTAATCATATCCTTCGGTGTAGAAATAAAACTAAGTTTAATGTCTTGTAGCGGTTTACCATAGACTTTTTCTATCCTCTTTAACGACTGGTAAAAGGTTGTTTTAGTTGCTTTACTTGCGTTTGAAAATGCCATATCGTGTAGTTCTGCTAGTTGTTCCTTAGTCTTCGCTTTAAAATAATCCATAATATATTTATATAATATATATTTTTTAAATGTCTATAGACTACTTTTTTATATTTGTAAATTTTTACAAATTTTACAAATAAACAAAATTGATTTTTTATAATTTTAAATATCTTAAAAAAACTGTTAAATAACTAACTAACTTAAAAATGTCTTTAGGGTTTTATATAGAAGAGTGGCGTCCTATCCTTAAAACAATGTCAGAGGACGAGTGCGAGGAGATTGAAGCAAAGCGTAGGAATGCGAGAAGAGAAATAAAAGAAATAATACGAAATAATTTATTGTCGTGTGATTGTGATTTTGAGACACACGATTTAGATGAGATGTTAGAGCATCTATCAACCTGTAAATATGGTTTTGGTCTAACAGGGGAAGAAATCCGCAAGCGATTTAATGAAATGAATTTACGGGAATATAGACAAAAACACATTTGTTCTACTTGTCAATACTGCGGTAAAACATTTACCGACCCTCGGTATGGTGGTAAACATTTACTTCAACAACATCTATCACGAGGCGGATTGAAATGTTTAGACAAAACTCTAAAAACAAAAATAAATGAAATGTCGGTTGCTGACAAAAAAAAGGTATTTGACTTTATTGCTTCTTTGGACGAATAATATTATTCTTTAGATTGTTTCTAAACTTTTCTTTATGGACTGTTCTTTCATCTTGCGGTAATTTTGTAGATGCCTGTGTAAATAAAGGTAAAATTATAGGTGATTTATTTTTTTCTGATTGTGGTTTGTATTTATCTATAATTGCTAGTTTATCAAATTTATTCATAACTTAATAACACATTTTTCTATAAAACTATACAGTTCATAGGATTGAAAGAAGTAGTCCTTTAGTCTATTGTTTGTTGACTGTCTAGTGCTTTTTTGTATTTTATGAGGAAATAGTTTTATTCCTGTCCAAAACTCAAATTTTTCTGGATTTTCACAAATATCGTTGTATTCAAAAACTAAAGGCATCTCGGAATA
>Ga0181397_1000387_pt1 | contig 16615 bp, 22 predicted proteins | sample 20SPOviralmetaG_FD_130126 | JGI IMG/M metagenome (GOLD analysis project Ga0181397, IMG submission 130126) | Marine viral communities from the oligotrophic San Pedro Time Series (SPOT) site, San Pedro Channel, CA, USA - 20 SPOT_SRF_2011-02-23 | ecosystem: Environmental > Aquatic > Marine > Strait...
AAACATTATCTGAAGAGGCTGATTCTTTTCTAGGGTGCATTTACGGTCTAAAGTAAAATGATCAATTTTACGGTTTAGAGTAAACGGGCCTATACTTAATACAGGTAGTCTTAGTGTTTTGTTTAAGCTTTAGTATGGGGGATTAGTACAGAAGGTAGACCTAATGGTGGCTTCTGAATACTAATCCCTAGTTATACTAACAAATTTCTATTTGTCAAGTATATATTATCGTGCATTACCAGATAAATCGTAAATAAATTTACCTGATTGTATTGCTTTAGTTATTGCTTCTTCTTGTTTCTCGTATTCTTGTGCAGACATACGAGCAATATCAGACTCTTTGAATGAGCCAGATGTGTCCTCTGCATCAACAGATGCTTTAGAAGCTTTCTTAACAGTACCAGCAGCAGCTTTACGTTTTGCTGCATAGTCACTCTTAGTCATACCATTGTCTACTTTGTATAGATCAATGACACGAATTACTGAAGCTGCATCATCTGAGTTTTCATAGAGAGCATCTTGTACCCACTTAGGTTGATCATCAACCCAATCATGAAACTCATCTGCTTCACGTAGTTTATCAAAGTCAGGGTGAGCTTTACGTATATCTTGCTCTGCAGATGATCGTGACATTTCAGCTTCTTTAGCATCTAGTCTTTGCAGACGATCTTCTGCTTTGTTAAACATTTCTTGAGCTTTCTTAGCAGCAATAGTTTCTACAATGCTTGCTACATCAGGGTACTCTGCAGCCCATGTCTCAATGTCTTCATCTGACTTAGGAGGCCGAATGTTTTCCTGACCTAGACGAGCTTCTAGTGCAGCAAACTTTTCTTCCCAGTCTTTTTCTTTTTGTTGCATGTGACGCCGTACATCACCGTAACGTTTTTTAAAAGATTTTTCTTCACGACTAAGGTTCTTGTCCTCAACCTCTGGTTCTTCTTCAGTAGCTTCTACTGCTACTTCTTCTTCCTCTTGGGTCTTACCCTCAAGTTCTTGGATTTCCTTTTCGTCTTCTTCAATCCGTTTACGATTACGATTATTATGGTTAGGATTTAAGAACCCTGCAGTCTTTGGTGTTTCCATAGTTTGTAGTTCAGGCATATTGTTTCCTTATGTTGGGGCCAGCCGTAGCTGGGTAGCCTTATCGTTGTGGTTGCATACCTAAACCGGGAGGTGTAGGCATTGGTTGTTCTTGTTGTGGTTGTTCTTGTATTTCAACAGGCGGTGGTACAAAAGTTTGAACTGCTTGTACAAACTCTGGTCCAAATATTTTAGCAGTGATATTTCCTATGTTACTAGCAACTACTTGACCAAAAGCTTCTTTTTCTTCTGGTTGAAGTTGTTGAAAATTACTTGCTGCTTTTTCAAGATTAATTTGCATATCCATTATGCTTCTCCTTTAATTTTTCCAGCAGCATAGACTACAGGATGTATAATACTACACCAAACTTTACCTATTAAGCTATCTTTAGCTTTACCCTTAGTAAGTATGTGTCTTAAATGTTGTGTTCTTTCTTTAGCTAAATAAGCGCCTAATTTAGTAAGAGTATTATTTTTTTGCATACCTTTTACGTAGGATTTAAATAACCAGTGATAACCAATCTCATGGGCAGGGGTTAAATATTTCTTTTGGTATATATCCCAAGTTTTCATAGCCTTAGACCAGTCAGCAAGTTGAGTTTGACGATACATTTCAGTACAAACAATACTTTTATCATTTGAACCATCATCACCTTTATCTTCTTTATCTTGTAAAGAACCGGGTTTTGGATTGGCTCTAGTATAAGTAGTATCCGGTTTTGCTAATCCAGTTCCATCTTGTATTCTATTACCATTACGATCTACTGCATTGGTTACATAACCGGGAGTTTTTACATTAGAAGGTGGTGGCCCTTCACCATCACCGGGTTTAGTTGGTCGTAGTCTGGGTTTTATAATTTTACCTGTTGGACTTCCACCAACACGGCCAATTACATAATCATCTTTTGGTTTATAACCTCCCAGACTTGTTACAGTACTACTAGGAGTAGTTTTTTCTACCATTTTAGTGGGGGATATGCGTGAACCTGTTGAAGTTTCTACAAGAGATGTAGAAGAAGGAATAAATGTAGTTGTACCGGGAACATAAACATAACCTGTTGGAGCAGAATCTTGCATAGATTCATCAAACTTTTTTTGTCCTAATTTGCCGGGAGCAAAATCTTCTCTTTTCAACCCTTCTTTATCACCTTCTTTGCCGGTGCGTGTTATCTGAGTAGCAGCTTTACGTATATCGTCAGCATAACTATTACCTGTTGCAATACCCTTTTCTTTTTTACCCCCAGCTATATTATAAAGATCGTTAGACAGTTTAGTATAGCCACGATCTTCTGCAATTTGTCCTGCAGCTCTAACAGTAGCTTTGTTAGTACCCTTAACAACTAAATTAATAGCAGTGCCTAAAATACCACCAGTAAAAATACTACTTATACCTTTATCTCCACTGGCTATAGTATCTCTTGCCCAATTTAAAGTTTTTTCTGTGTCATTAAAATCTAAATTTTTATTTACTGTCTTTGCTCTACCCCTAAGTTCTGTTTCTTTTTCTTTTGAACCAGACCAGCGTAATCCAGTAATAGGGTTAATTTCACCTCTTGCTACTGCAAGATCAAAATCAAACTGACTTGTAAAACCTGAAGGTAAACTTGGACCTTCATCAAAAGGATTTTTTTCAGTTAAACCTTCTAAAGATTGCTGTGGTTGACCATTTATAAACTGTATACTAACCGGCATACCTTTAGAATTATAATAAGTTTTTGTGCCTGTAAAACCGGCTGAAGCTGTCTGAACAGGCTTTACAACTTCAGGTAACTTTTTTGCAATATCTTCCGGTGTTTCTATCTCTGGAACAACGTCTTTTGCACTAATAACAGGTGTACCATAACTAAGATTTCTTCTACCATAGCTACTGCCTACTCCCCTTCTACCTACAACACCACCTTCATTAGCCATCATAGGCTGTTCTTGTTGCATTGCCTGTTCAATAATACTATTTAAGTCATCATCACTAAGCTCTGCTTGTTGTGGCTCCATAGGCTCACCGCCTATTCTACCATCAGCATCCATCTGTTGCAAGCCCATTTTTGCTTGAGTACGTAAATCCTCAAAGAATTTTACACCGTAGTAACGTACAACATCAGCAGGTACAACATACTCACCTTCGGATAAACGTGCAGGAATATCATCACGTACTTCTTCAGGTAAAGAGCCGGGGGGTACATCATTACCTGACACTGGGTCTACTGTCTCTGCAACACCACCTATTGCAAAGCTCATTTCCATTTGGTCTTTCATTGCTACCCCTCCTTGGGCAAACTTTGCGTTTCTGTTAGACTTTTCTAAAGGATTAAACTCTGCATCTTTATACCTAATAACAGCAGAACTGTTTACACCATTACCTTCAGGTCTATCTACCAACATAGCATAGCTAATGTTATTTTTATCTTCTACTTCATTTACGTAAGGTACATGAGTAAAACCTTGTTCAGCAAGCTGCCTTCGTATAATTTGCATTTTTTCAAATACAGCCCCATCTTTAATTTTATCCATTTCTTTAACTAAAAAATTATTTAATCTTTTTTCTGTCCAAGGTTTTTTACCATCCAGAAAAGGTTTGTTTGTTTTTAATTTTAATTCGTAAGTTCTAGCCCCTCCCATTTTAGAAAGACCTTTATACGAACTAAGATCAGAAAAACGATCCGCTGCTGCTTTAGTAGTACCAACATGCACACCTAAAAAATCATGAGCTTTTTTGGGGTTGTTAAAACCTAATCCTTTATACTTAATTAATTCTTTTAAAGTCATGCCTTGAGAAGCAGCTTGGTCTCTGGCGACCTCATCTGGAAGTTTAAACACTTCAATTTCTTCTGTGGGAGAAAAACTTTTTGTAGAATGATAACCTGTTTCAGAGTAACCTAAATTTAATGCTTTTTGAGTCTGTACAGGATTTTGTTTACCTTTACTTTTACCCATTTGTTCTTTTGTAAGTTTTCTTTCTAATGCTCCTAAAGGCCCTTGTTTATATTTAGTATCAACAGTTTCAAAAATATCTTCAAGTTTTGTGTCTATTGCAGAAACAGCTTTGTTTGCTTTCTCAGAAAAAGTTTCTTTCTTTACTTCTTGAGGTAGTCGTCGGTAAAAACTTCTAAAAACATCAGAAGGTTTTTGTTGTGGTGGGAGTTCTTTTTTTCTTACACCTACTGTTGCTTGTCCATGTATAGCATCACCAAAAAAACTATGAAGTTTTCCTTGACCTGCATCTGACATAATGTCCACCATAGCAGGAACATGGGTATAGCCACCTTTAATTAGAGCATCTAATCTATGATTACCTTCAAAAATTTCAGCAGTATGTCCTTGCCAACCTACACCAATTTGTATTGGGGTTGTCATACCGTTTGTTTCAATATCATTTAAAAGTTTATTTGTATCTCTTACTAAAGGATTACCGGGAAAAAACTCTAAAAAATCTTTTATAGGCACATACTCTATTGTACCTGCTCTTACACCACTACGAAGTTCACTCATAGCTTCTTCATTTATACGAGGAAGTTTCATATCCCCAGTGGGATTAACAATATTAACACCTTTTGTGGGGCTAGGAACTATTAAAGTAGATGGGTTTGAAAATTCTTCTGTTGTTAAACCATAACCATTAATACCTTGTTCTTTCTTTTCTATAGCTAAGGCTTGTTTATATTCTTCTGAAGGTTCAAATACTTTAGGTATATTTTTTACTTTTTGTCCTGCTTGTTTTGTACCAGCAACTGCTGCATCTACAGCATCATCAAGTTGAGTTAAACTTTTTGCCCCTGCTGTACCCATAAAAGCATCAGGTATAGAGTATATATCTCTTTCAAAACGTCTTTCTTTTTCTTCTGTAGGCATAATCTCTGCTACAGTACCAATAGCAGCTTTTGCTGCAGCATCTACTAAATCTAAAGCACCTAACCCCATATCTTTAAAATAATCTACAGCACGTAAATACCCATTGTATAAAGCAGGATCATTAGCATCTGTCTCAGTTACACCAGCATCCATAATCTTTTTCTTAGCATCTTCCCAAGAACTTTTAGCAAACTGTAAAGGGTTAAAAGGATCAGGTTTATTTTGAATACCTCCAAAGTACACATTACCATAACGGTCTGTGCCTGAAGGATAAGAAATTTCAAATGGGTCTTCTTCAGCACGTGGTATTGGTATATTTAACTCAAATGCTTTTTGAGTTTGACCTTCTACAGAACCACCGGGATTAAATCCTCTAAGAGTAGGACTACGTTCTTTTGCAGCTTTTTCGGCCGCTTTAAGATTTTTATGAGTGCTTGTTGGTTTTATTATATTATTATCCAACATAATACGTAATTCTTCTTCATCATAAGAATAACCATTGTGTATTGTTGGTATATTTATCCAGCCGCCTTTATATTTAAAAGTAGTAGATTTTTCAGATACCATTTCACCTTCAGGTGTTTTATAGATAGGTCTACCTGCTGTGGATATTTCGTCTGTAAGAACACCTACTTTTTCTTTAACGTCAGCCATTAGCATTAACCTTTAACCTAAGCTGCTTCAAAGCTTGCAGTGCATGTATCTGTCCCTGTATTCTATACATTACATGAGATTCATCTGACTGAGAAAACATTTTGTAACTAGCATCAATACGTTCATCTAGTTCAGCTTCAAATGCATTCCATGCTTCGGGGTTATTTACTAGTAGTTTTAAACTCACTGCATTGGTCCTTGTCCAGTGTTAGCTGAGAAGCCTTGTTCTCCCGGCTGAGGTGCTGTGCCTGTACCTATAGTACCCCCTCCGCTACCTTGAGTGTCCTGTACCTGTGCCCCTGCTGGTGGGCCTCCTTGTGGAGCTGGTGGTCCTGCTTGTGGTTGAGGTGGTGGTGGATTCTCTTCACGAAACTTCTTAAGTATCTCTGCTTGTACTGCAGCATCACCCATTGAGTTGACCAGTTTGTCAGGATCAAGATCCATAGACTTAGCAATCTCACGCACAATGTAATCCATCTTAGCAAAGGGGGCTAGTACAGGATTCTGCACTACACCAAGGAATTGCATTAGGCGTTGACTACGTACCTCATTAGCCATTAGGCTTTCAGTACCACGTGCTTTGACTTCAAGATCACCTTTGATTTCTTCGTCATAATCAAACTGCATGTTGAAGTTGAAGAATGCTTTAGCTAGTGGTGCTAGTAGATAATCGTCTACATTCTTAACTACATTCCGTATAGAACCATTAGCAGCAGACATGAGCATACTAATGCCAGAAGCTGTACGTCCGACACCTTGTACTCCTGTCTGACCATGAGCAAAGCTAGGAAAGCCTGTACTCTCGTCTGCTAATACACGTGCCTTATCAAACATCTGCATGTTCTCATTGGATACGTTAGGGAACTTGGTGCCAAAGATAGCTTGTCCCGGCGCACCGCCTTGGCGACGAAAGACTTTACCGGGATATACTGAAAGGTCTTGGCCGGGAACTAGGTTAGTCTCGTCCACCTCAATCAACATATTACCAGATAGTGCAGCATTGTCAACAGCCATACGCATAAAGCCATTCATCAATGTCTGTGTATCATCCATATTCTCAGCAATACCTACACCAAACAAACTGTATGGGCTTACTTCATATGGTACTGCATAGTAAGGAATCATAGAAGGAGTGAATGGATTCATAACCAAACGCAATACCTTACCATTACATACCCAGATGTTTACATTAACTTGATCCATATCTGCCAGTTCTGCAGGGATATCTATGTCATGTCCTTCAAGAACTTCTGTATCTACACTACCCCAAAACTCAAGGACTTCAAAACGTTCAGCTTTAGATTCCTGAGCATCATCTTCCATAGCTTGTTCCCACCATTCTTTAGTGTAGGACTCACCATCAGATACAGCAAGATCAATAGCATTGCTCCTAAAGAAAGGACGTCTTTTAAGGTTACGCAGTTGAGTACGTGACATTTTATGACGTTCTACTACATACTCAGCCTCATCCATGTTGGCTGCATCAGGATCAGGATAGAAATTCCAAAGAGATACACTAGAGGTTTGAGGGATAGTTTTAATAGTAGGGGTATATTCTCCCTCATCATTCCAATTAGCATACTCTTTGTCTATAGCAAACGGACCTTTCATTACGCCTGTACCAAACAGGGCGCATTCAAAGGCAGCTACACGTAACTGTTTGTTTGCATTAGACTCATCAAGTTGGTCATGGATTTTCTTTTCCATCTTTTTAGCTGCTACCATAGCAGGATGAAATGTAATCTGTGTAGGTGTACTACCCACACCTTCTTTAAGTTGATCCTCTACAGGGGCTAGGCTATTCTTTAGACCAGCTAGACGTTCTTTAAGATCAGTCATAGTCTCGCCGGGAAGTAGCTTAGTATCCTCTAGGCTTGGACCCTGTGCTTTCTTTATCTCATCATTAGATTCAAAGTGTACAGACTCAGCCACACCTTCAGGTAAGGTAGTGGGGTCTACAGTAACTGGGAATCTGTTGTTGCCAAAGAGTACTTCAATGATTTGACCATAAGCTGCAAGTACTTTAGTCTTAGTTACTTTAACAAATACTTGAGATTTTTCTGTGGAAGTAAACTGTACATCAGGCCCATAGATACCACGATAATTACGGTATGCTTGTACCCAACGGTTTTCTTCTGTCTCTCTTGCATCAGAAGCTTTCTTGTATTGTTTTTGTACAAGACCTACAATAGTACCTGCAAGAGGATCACTGTATGTATCTTCTTTCATGTCCTCTAAAGAGCTTGCCTCTTCAGCGTCCATTCCCATGCTTTCTTCAAATTCGTCCATAGTATTTCCTTAATAACCAAACGTTGGGTCGCTTGCTTGAAAACCTGATCGTTGTGTTGCAGGATCAAAATCAAACAAACTGCTTCTTGGTCTTGTCATAACCCCGTACCTAATTGCATCATACAGGTGGTCTTCTGAGTGTGTGTCTACGTCTTCAGGGTTATTCTTATCCAGAGGTAGTGCTGGTATTTGTGATATAGTATTGGTACAAGTGTTAAAGAATACTAGCCGTGGTTCTTCAGTAAACTCATCTACTTGTAACCTTCTGTGTATTTCATTCTTACCTGCTACCCTTGAACCTCTGGACCTATCAGCAGGTCTCCACCTACAGCCTTGCATAATCATTTGTTCAGCTAGACTTGGGCCAGTGTCTCCACGTTTATGCCAAAGAGATGAGTCAAGTACTCCATAGCGTATCTTCTCTCCGTCCTCTGCTTCTAGTATCATATCAGCTAGGTCAGTAGCTATAACCTTTGAGCAATACATTTCCCGATAAACTATCAGTTGTTCATCAGGAGATACAGCAAACCAAACAACCCCTGAGTAAGAACCGTACCCATAGTCACATGCTCTAAACTTTGACCAGCTTCTAGGTATCTCAAAGGGTTCTATTACGTGTACTTGTCTATTCCACTCAGGAAAAGCAGCACCTTCATTTACATCCCAGTTACCTTCAAGTAGTTGCTTACGTTGATGCTCTGGTAGTGACAATAGGTTAGCTTCATACAGACCATCATCAGCTAAGTACGGGTTATCAAATAAAGTAGCAGGAATAAACCTGCGCTTAAACAGTGGTTGACCCTCTTTTGAGTGACCTTTAGGCCAAGCAATAACCTCTCCTGTTTCCATGTCAGTAGCATCAAAGCTAGTATTATGTGGAGCTGGGTCTACAAAAGTCTTCTTAACCCATTGATGCCCACTTCCGCCGGGGTTAGTAGTTCCCCTTTGATATAAACCTAGACCACTATTCTTAGTAGTACGTAGGCGAGACCTCATATAGTTCCAAGGATAAGGGCTAGGCCATTGTGTAAGTTCATCAAAACCAATCCAGTTAAAAGCTTGTCCTTGGTATCTTTGTACATCATCATCCCTGTCTAGATATGAAAGCCAAAGAGTAGCACCGCTTGGAGCTACCCACGTCTTATCACGTTCCATAAACTTAATCCCGGGGATTGCTCTTGGGTAGAGCTGTTTGGAGACTGAGATAAGTTCTCTGAGTTCTTCTGTGCTTCTCCGTACCAACAGCATAGAAGATAGTGGATTATTAAAATACCTAACAGGATCGGCCAACATAGCAAAAGACTTACCACCACCAGCCGCCCCACCATATAGTACCTCTTGTTCTGATGCTGAAAGAAAGTCTGTCTGAGGGCCGGGATTAGGCTCAAAGATAACGTCTTGAGCTTTTTCTACATCAATCGGCTCTGGCTTCACTCTCGCTGGAACTGGTTGAAGCTCTGGCTCCGATACGATTTCTTTCGAGGGTTTCCGCTTTTGCCGCCGCTTCTTTGTAGCGTTCAGCGTAATAGCGTTGCGTTGAAGCTTCTGCTTTACGTTTTCGTTCAAGTTTAACTCTCTTCATTAGACCCACGTGAGAAATGTATCTACCTGACTTTTCACTCAACCAGTTGGCTACATCTCTATAGCTATATTGCTTTAGATACTTCTTAGCTTCTTCTAAAGCTTCTAGCTCTACTGGGATTGGTAGTAGTATATCATCATCTTCAGGGTCTTGTCTATAGCCAAATGGCACAACTCTGCCTACTCTAACGACAGATAACCATTCATACTCACCATCAACTAGCTCTGGTTCAGGGAGCTTCCAAGTTTTATTAACTTTCATTTTTAGGTGGTAATATAAATACAGGGTTTTCAGCTTTAATTTCTACTTTGTCTGTCTTTACAAAGCCAGCACGGTCAAGGAAATCTTTAGCTGCTGCCATCTTTTCTTTATTGCCAAGATCGGTGGGGTTAGTCATAACCTGCATCATAGAGTATGCAGCTTTACTACCAGCAGTGGCAATAAACTTCTTAGTAAGTTCAGCAATTTCGTCCTGTAACGCAGCAGTGATAGTTGTAGAGGACATAGTATTAGCATACCCTGCAAGACGTTTAGCTTGCACAGGATCACCTTGTGCCTCTTCAAACAGCACGTCAAGAAATAGCTGTTGTTTTTCTGTGAGTTTTCTCATGTTACTTTCCTGTGGGGTTTTACCTTCTTCGCAACCTTCTTAGGTTGAGCCACAAACTGCTTACCCGCAGCCTTGCCTCTTCGTTTGGCACGGGTTGTAGCAGCATACTCAGAATCACTAAGAGACTTAATAGCCTTAGCAGGAAGGTATCTCTCGCCGGTGGCTTTTGACCCTTGTGTTGAGGGTTTACCACTCTTGGTCCTCCAATCTTGCTTAGTCCAAGACTTAAGACTTTTTTGGCTTTTAGCTAGTCCACCTGTATTCATCTTTTTAGGTTTACTTTTTGTCATGTTTTTTCTGTATAGCAAAATTAGCAGTAAGGCTTGCCCCCTTGTGAGGGACAAACTTACCGTCATGTTTCATTAGTTTTAAACTACCATCTTTTTGTTTCATCCAATGATAGCCTTTAGGTGCTTCTACTTTCATTACGTGTATCCTCCACCTTTTGCTTTGTATTGTTTGGCAACCATTTGAGCTTTACGAGCCGACCACTGGCCGGGGCTTCCTCCTTTGCCGCCAGCCTTAACGGATGCGACAAGACGCTTACGCATACTAGGCTTAGTATAATTACCCGCCGCATTTACAGTTGAACCACCTTTAGCATATCCTCTTGGCTTTGCTTTAGGTGTAGTCTTTACCGTAGAACTTTTCTTTAATTTCGCCACGTGTTACTCCTATATCTTTAAGAGCAGAGTCTGACATATTAACTAACTGCCAGTATTGTACTCTACGCATTTGGTGATCTTGTAGTGCTTTAATGAATTGTTTAAACATGGTATATCTCCTTTTGACCAGAGACAGTTATACCACAAGTTAGTGTATCATACTACATACAAGATTGCAAACCCGTTATGCATTTTTCTTCTTAAGGTTATCCACTTGAGATTTGACCATGCCACCCATGTTGTAAGTCATGACATTTTTTTTCTTCATAGGTTCTCTATTAATAATAGAATCTTTAGCTGGATAGCTTGCAGTTACAGAAGTGTTGACTGAACCGGGATTAGACTGCATACCACCCTTAGCATAAGCTGAAGTTTTCTTTTTGGTCATACCACCTTTATTCATTTTGCCAATACCATCAGCAGCATAGGCTGGTACTTTTTTGCCATTCTTCATAACCATAGGCATTGATCCGCCTTTGTTATAACCTTTGGTTTTCTTTTTTGTCCCGTACATTTTATTTACCCTCTGCTATTTTTTTCATGGCCTCACCACTGATTCTTTTATATGCTGATCGTGTTTCTTCTTCAGTAATAGCAGCACGAAGCTCTTTACCTTTATGCATGTAGTATAAACTACCTGCTTTTTTTGCAGAAGCAAGACTTTTGTATTCACCAGCCCTAGCTTTTGCTTTTTCTTTTGCTGCTGTAGATTTTCTACTTGCAATTTTTTTGTTTAAAACTTCAGTAAGAGCTTTTTTTTCTGCGTCTTTACGAAGTTTTACAATTCCTGCACCACCGCCTAATGCTGCTAATCTTACTGCAAGGTTAATAGTTTTTTTACGGTCAGGTGTATCTCGTTTTACTGCGTCAGCTTTTGCAGCAGTTAGCTCTGCAGCTTTACGTTTTTTAGTTTCTTTTTTAGTTTTTGGTTCAAAACCTCTTTTATTTTCAAGGGTGCTTTTTCTGCTTCTATCTGCATACAATGCCCTATTAGTTGTTGTTTTTATTTTTTTATCTGCAGCTTTTATCTGAGTAACAGTTGGGTTATATTTTTCTATGTAGGCATCATAAGCTACCTTACCTAATGCACCTGCTGCAACTAAACCTGCAATGGTTGGGGTAGCACTTACAATTTTGCTACTGCTTCCTGAGCTAAGACGGGGTTGTTGATTTGCTTTAGCTGGTGCTGGCTTTGCTGCAGCGGAAGGTTTACTAACTGGCGATGGTTTAGAACCACCACTACCTGTAATTTTTATAGTTGGTGGTCTAGACTTAGCCATAGATTCAGCTCTAGGTTTACCACCACGAACATCGCCAAAGTTTTTCATCCGTCTGGAACCAAGCTTTCGTCCTATTGCGGATTGACCACTACCACCTAGTTTATTACTACCTGCTGGACGACCAGTCTTAGGATCAATTTTTGGTCCTTGCCTTATTTTTTTGTTTTGTTCTATAGCTTTTTTAAGCGCACGGGTAACAAAAGTAACAAAATTACTGTTAGTAACTGTTTGAACTTTAAGTCCACTGTTCTTTATTCCGTCTGTAGCTGTACGAAAACCTTTTGCTATAAGTTTTTTAGCTACTTCTTTAGTTTCAGCTTTTACTAAAACTCCTGAAAGATAATAAATACCCCCAGCTATTGCCCTTGGTGCTGACATTTTTTAAACCTTTATATCTATTCTACCACTTGACTTTGTGGGACCAGTATTTTGCTGACAGTTTGCTCGTCGGTTTCCCTTGTGCATTATGTCTTGCGTAGTAACTTTTTTTACGGGCTTTATCCTTCGCAGTCTTGGGGGCTTTACCCGCACCTTTAACGCCCTGCTGCCCAAATCTGATAAATTTATAGGTATCCCCTTCCTTAGCCATAACACAATGAGACTTAGTTTTGTGACTAGGAGTTCTCTTAGGAACATTGACTTTAGTCAGTCCTTCCTCCTTCATCTTAGTCTTGACTCGTTCAGGGATAGCCATATTATTTCCTTGTTAATAATGGGGGAAACACCGGCGTCTAGCTTCACCCCCAACTTATAGTATATTATTCTTCAACGCCAAATCTCTTTGGTACACAATAAGCAACTGCACGATCTTCTGGTGCTATACCATGTGTGCTAAATCTTTTTATTATTTCTTTCGCATAGTAGTTGCAGTGTTCTATTGTGTTGAATACCATTGTTTCTTCTATAAGCTTCCTATCTATACCAAGATAGACGAGAAGAATAAAAGTGTGCATTACATCATTTCAAAGTGTGGTGCATCAATGAACGGTCTGCGACCTTGGGAACGACGAAGATCTACATACTCATTCATTGCGTCTTCCATTGAGCCTGAGTACTTAGAGATATCACCTACACTCCATGCAGCTCCCCACTTAATAGCTACACCTTTCTTACGTGCAGCTTCAGCCATAGCATCAGCCAACTCATCATACTTATTCAATGCCCATGTAATATTAGGGCCAACGTAGGCCACTAGGTCTACTGCACGTCCCTCTAAGTGTTTACTCTTCATGGTTTGACTAGCACCACTAGCCACAAGCTTCTCCTGCTCTTCTACAGTACGCATACCACAGGTAACACCAAAGTCTACTTTAGTGCGTTTAATAGCTTCATTCACTACTTGTACTAGCTGGGGGTTTACTCCCTCTAGTCTACCTTTACTACGATTGGATAGTTGAAACGTCATTACTTCTCTCCGCTATGAGCTTTGCTTGCTCTCGTATTAACTCTTGTTGTTTTTCTAATGCAATAAACTGCTTATCCAACTCAGATAGTTGAGGGATAGGTATTACATTATTTCTTCCCAAAGAACTTACTCACTGACCTCATACCAATACTAGCTGATACAATTCCACCAAGAGCAATTTGATACCACTGAGGCATTACTTCAAGTGAGGCAAAGCCTCTTGCTACTATCTCATTACCCCAGTCTCCACAAAAGGCTAGGATCAGTGGGATTGAGAATAGCAAGGTAATCCACTCATCTTTCCAAGAGTTCTGAGTACCTTTCATAGCCTCAATATCCCAGTCAATTTCACCTGTAAGCTGTTTCTTCTTAATCTCAGCTTCAGTAAGTTTGATCTGGGTCTTACCATCTATGATACTGGTGGCTAGACCAGTGATACTTCCTATGAGTTGAGCTATCATTTCTTATACTTCTCCGTATATGCTTCTTCAAAGCCCTCTTCATGAACACAGTTCTCATGATTGCCCCAGAGTCTTTGGAAGTAAGTGTCATGTACATCTAGGTAGTCCTGCTCACTGTATTCATCAGGAGCTAATCTACCTTTGATAATCCACATAAACCTATTTACTTCTTTATGGATAGGACTGTTAGTGTTTTTCATTGCCAAGCCATACAGCAAAGCATCCTGTTAAGGCTCCCATACAGATAGACACTAGGCCTGACTGCTGTATGGAAGGATCTGGTAGGGTCATGAACCAATGAACTGCTTGGTAGGTTAAGACAGTCACTGCAAGCATCATAATGCGTGGCATAATCTGCCACTTAAGTACACGTTCCATGATAATCTCTGGCATATTCTAACTCCTAGGTAATAGTTTTTTACCTTCTATAGACTTGGATAGTCCACCACGCATTGAACTTACTGCTGCAGCTCTACCACCACCTACAACTTTAGCACGGGGTTTTGGTTTAGGTTTGTTTGGACCTTGTTGAGTTTTATTATTATTATTATCTACTTTATTTACATCAGGAGAAACTTTGCCAGATCTAATAAGTTCATTTATTGCAGACTTTTGGTTAGCTGACCATTTTTTAAAGTCAGCCATTTGTTTTGCAATTCGTGCTTCACGACGAATAAGGTCGTTTTTAGCTTTCTTTAGTTGTGCAGCAACAGTTGGGCCTTTACTTTTTGCCCTCTTAGATTTTTCAGTCATTGATTTCCCAATCCCTTTTTGTTCGTGGTTGAAATACGTCTTTGGCCTCAAGATGACCCTCTAGGTACATGGCTCTTTCAACATGATCTAAAGAATACTTGACGCCAGTATCTTGATATATTGCTTCTCTAATGTAGAAGACGTCAGACCTTGGGATGTGTACCCTTTGTAGTCTCCCTTCGTCCTCGTCAGCTAGTGCTAGATAAAATTCTTCTAGTACATTATCGCTAATGTACATTTTCGGCTTGGACATGACTAGTTATACCTATAAAATTCTCTATGTCAAGAGAGAACGACAAAGAATCTAAGAAAAATTCTTACATGGTACTTAAAGTATACTTAAAGTATTATTATTTCTTTATATATATAAGTAATAATAGACTTAAAGTGTACTCTAAGTTACTTTAAGTACTCTTAGTTACTTAAAGTTATACTTAATTATACCACATTCTGTGTGAATGTCAAGAGAAATCTTTAAGTTTTTACTATTACTTATTGAACACCTGTTCAATTAATACTTAAAGCGTTCTTAACGGCGAGGATCGGGTATTATCTTCGGGTAGAATACCCTCTGAGAGGCTGTGAGTGGCTCTGTGAGTAGGCATGTCGTAGATTCATGGGGGTAGGCCTACCGTAGGCATGAAGATAGCTCTATTATGATTAACATTATGTATAGGGATTATGTATATATCCATAGGTATAACGTATGTGTGGGGGTTAAGGTAGTGGTTCATGTAGTTACCAAGTGTATTTGACCCCCCGCTGTCATTGGGTGTATACGTATACGGACACCCCCCGTGTGGCCCATGCCCCCCATGCTGTATACAACGGTATACACAAGGTTTTCCTCAGTTAATGTGACACTTTAAGCTCTAACTCCTTGATATTATTATGTTTTCTATACAATGTAGGATTATTCAGTATACATAATTGGGATTTTACCGTGTGTTTTCAAGGGGTTACTGTTTGTAAGTGAAGCCATGCTCTTTACACTATACCTATGCTCATTATGTCTATACATATACCCCACCCCCATTAGGTCAATCATGCTGCCCTATGTCTTCTACATTATGTCTTCTACATTATGTCTTCTACATTATGTCTTCTACATTATGTCTTCTACAACAACTCTTATACATGAATAATTTATTCCTGTTATGAATAATCTCCAGTCTTATTATGTCTATACATAAAGCAACTATAACTTGTATCAACACAACCTATAGAGTCTCTTTATAGTATAAAAAGAAACCTATACTTAAGTAGTGATTCGTTTTTATTTATTGAGAACCATTCGCAACAACACAAAAATAGAATAATAATAATATTTGTTTTCGTTTGTTTTCAATAACTTACAAGAACCATACTTATTATATGTATACTATCTTTTGTTTGTATGCCTATATGGTTTCAAGGTTTTTCGGAACGTCGCCGCTAGGGTTTCTGCCCTAGGTCTAGGCCCCCGATACTTCCATAGCTACGCCTATTATTCGCATCCTGCTCTTGAGGAGTATGGGGAGTGCTATAAGACCAGCGTGGCGATTACATAAAATTCCTGACGGGGTTGTGTGACGGTGTGGTGCCGTCTGATAAGAACAGTGGTGTAAGGCCTAGCTTGCTAGGGTGCCGCAACCCCCTAAGCGTCATATAGATATTTCATGCGTTCGTAGAATATACGTGTGTGCTGCCTAGCGGTGCTACGTTTCTACCTGTCAAATGATCTAAATTTATATGGTGGTGGTTTCATATTTGCGGTGGACTATGCTGAGATGCAGAAGCCGCATGGTAAGTAAACCTAACGCTATCCTATCCTGCCAACCAACGTGGGGTGTGATGGTGTTGGTGTTGCTTGCACTGCATACTTATACTGAGTGTGTGGTGGATAGCAACACATGGAGTTTACGCTATGAATTTTATCAAAACAGACGAGAAAATCATTGAAACAATCGCCAGTATCGCCAAGCGTGGTGGGTCTTTGCAAAAAGATATT
>Ga0181397_1000388_pt1 | contig 16614 bp, 19 predicted proteins | sample 20SPOviralmetaG_FD_130126 | JGI IMG/M metagenome (GOLD analysis project Ga0181397, IMG submission 130126) | Marine viral communities from the oligotrophic San Pedro Time Series (SPOT) site, San Pedro Channel, CA, USA - 20 SPOT_SRF_2011-02-23 | ecosystem: Environmental > Aquatic > Marine > Strait...
CCCTATAAACACAGATAGAAAAAAAAAAAAAAAAATAATAATTAACATATTTTTTTTTTTATTTTTTTATTCCCTTACAACAGATTATATTATTTTATTCTGTTTTAGAATTAAAAATATTATATTTATAAATTTAAAGTTTTTAAAATTTAAAATTGATTTTTGTTAAACATAATTTAATACGAAAATGCCTTCAATTATTAAAGAAACACGACAAGAAAATCAGCGTTGTCTTACTACAAAATTTCGTCATTTTGGAGGTGATAATGAAACACCTGAGGATAAATTAATTATATTTCAAGATTTATTAGAACAAATGGAAAGTAGTATAACACATAAAGGTAATATGACGCATTTTAAAACTCATTATCAATCACCGGAACAAGCAATAGATTTTTATAAAGGCAAAATTTATATTTTAAAAAAATTAATTAAGAGAAAAAATAAAAAAAAATAATTATGAATAAAAAATATTACAGAATAAAAAATATTATATTTATATCATTTATTTTTTTTGATAAAAAATATTATATTTATAAAATTTAATTTTTTAAAATTTTTAAAATTGGTTTTATTTAAATATAATTTAATGGCGAATTGTGTTATGAAATATAACAAAAATAATATTTATAGTGGTATTAATATCTATAACAAATTAGATAAGGATATTCAAGAAATCATAGATAATTATTTAATTCAAATGCGTAAGGAGGAAGAACAAGACGAAGGCGGATTAATAGAAGATTTATCGTTATACAATAATTTCGCTTATAGAAGATTTATGACTGAATTTAATTTACACTATAAATTTAATAATTCTATTATGAAAAGTATTGTAGAAAATGATATGATATATAACAATATTCAAAATACAGAAGAAAAATATTACGGTAGTATAAGTGAAGTTATGTATGAATATTTAATAGTTGCGTATTATTCTTTTGAAGAAGAAGGAGAGTTAGTAGAGTTAGTAGAGGATAAATTAGTTAATTCTACTGATTATATCATATCTAAAATGTTTAGGAATGATATACATAATATGGATAAATTTGAAAAATTATGTAAGCAAATGGATAGAAACCCAATTGAAGTTATAAATGCTGTTATAACATTTCAAAATGAAGTAATGGGTGAATTAGATATATCTACTGACGATAGTTTAGATTTTGCTAAAATATCTTGTTGGTTTATAAATGAATATGTAAGAGCAGAAATTATTAATTCACAAGATTAAAAAAAAATAATTATGAATAAAAAATATTATATTTATATCATTTATTTTTTTTGATAAAAAATATTATATTTATAAAATTTAATTTTTTAAAATTTTTAAAATTGATAATATATAAATATATTTAATGACGAATTCTCCTATGAAACAACAAGAAGAAACATATGAATATTGTGCTGAAATAGAATTTGAATTTTTAAAAAAATTGGGTTTATTAGATAATATACAATTTAAATATATTGAAGAATATTTACCATTTGAAGATAAAGCAGTTATATATTTTGAATGGGAAGGAATGGATAATGGTTGTGAATGGGAATATAATGTAAAATATAGATTTACATTAGAAAATGAAGAAAAAAAAATAGAAAAAACATTTAGTGGTATTATAGAGAATATTAATACAAGTTCTTATCTTGCTTATGTATTTATGGAATTAGACGAATATTTTGAAACTCAACAAGAAGAAGAAGAAGATAGAAGTTAATTAATTTAATGTGTATTATAATTTAAAATAATTTTTTAAAATTGATTTTTGTTAAATATTTTTAATGCCGAATTGTGTTATGAAATATAACAAGAATAATATTTATAGTGGTATTAATATCTATAACAAATTAGATAAGGATATTCAAGAAATCATAGATAATTATTTAATACAATGGAGAAGAGAAGAAAATGAAGATTTTTATTTTCAAGATAGTAATTCCCCAATAGAATATAGAAGATTTATTAGTGATTTTCATTTACATTATAAATTTAATAATCCAATTATGAAAAAAATATTTATGAATGATAAAAATTGTTATTGTTATGTAGAGGGTGATAAAATGGAAGGAGGGTTAAGATTACTTATAATGTCTATAATGGATAATTGTTTAAATAGTAATTCATTATATGACGACGATAATATAGAAGCAATAACAGACTTATTACATATTTCAACTGATACTGTAATTACTGATATATTTGAAATTGGATATAATGGTGGTTTAAAAATAAAATGGGAGAACCAACATAATATGGATATATTTGAAAAAATATGTAAGCAAATGGATAGAAACCCAATTGAAGTTATAAATGCTGTTATATCATTTCAAAATGAAGTAATGGGTGAAATAGATATATCTACAAATGATAAATTAGATTTTGCTAAAATATCTGTTTGGTTTATAAATGAATACATAAGAGCACAAATTATTAATCAGCAAGAATAAAAAAAAAAAATAAAATGAAAAAGCTGTGAAATAGTTTGTATCAAAAATGGAGGGGGAAAATGGGTAATTAGAAGAAACTATATTTAGTTGTAGATTTTTTTACTTTATCAAATGGTATATCCCATTCTTCTATTTCATTCCAAGACCAAATACCTTTTTCGCTTTTATGATTTATTTTTAAAAAACTGTAAATAAATTTATTTATTTTTTTTTTATCAACACCAGCATTTAATAATTTATTATGTATTATTTTAACTCCTTTATCTTCTCTTGTTAATGCTTGTATTAAATACAACATAATAAAATAGTTGTGGTCTTCTTCTCCTAAATACTCTTTATCATTTAATATAAAATTTTTCATTCCTTCATTATTTAAACACCTATCCTTATAAATTACTATTGAATTCCATAATACTTTTATTATTTCTTTATCTATTTCCATTATATATATTTATATTTTTTTATTTTTAAATTCATAAAACATTTTACGAATTTGCCTGTATAACACCTGTTGCTCCGTCAAGCATAAACATAGTATCGTGAATTACATAACAATCTAATAAGACAGCGTCCGCATTATTTGCTCCGTCGCCAGTTTGACAGTGGAGGACAAGAGGAAGTCCTTGACCGGATAAATTACGCCCAGCATAAGCGGCATTATAAGTTTCAAGGTCAATAGCAAACATACACCTTGAACCCTTACCTGCTTTATCGTCAGCGGCACTTCTAAAATATGTGCTTTCTTGTTTATAGACACCAGTAGCGTCATTAGTAAAATTACTTAACATTTTACTATCAAGACCTCTTAAATCACTTGAATAATAACCAAGTGCTAATTGAGTATTACTTAATAATTCACCTTTATCATTAGTAGCAGACTTAATTTGCTGTGCTGGAATACGAAGTCCTCCAACAGAATAATTATATTCACTAATAGCACAATTAACAAAAGCAGAAACAGAATTTGCTAATGCTAATGTAATAGCACTATTAACACGAAGAGAAGTAATTATAGATTTAACACTTCGTTTTCTTGTAGAGAAAGTTAATGTCTGCGCTCCGCCAGTTCCACCAGCAGTTAAAGATTGCTGTGTATTCTGTGCGCCTACTGAATGAATTTGAATAGGAACACCTGAACCCATAGCAGAACGGAACATAGCGGCGAATTCAGGACCGGGTCTTAAAATTGGTAAATGTAATTCCCAGTTAGACGCTTCAAAACCAGTTGCCGTGCCTCCACCTTTATCACTTGCGACCATAGAAGCAGTAGCATTAGCAGATAAGGTAATAGATATATAAGTTGTTCCCTGTGTATAACCAAGAGGCATATATCTATCAGCATTAAAAACAGCACTATTAGGTCTGTGAGTAATTATTCGTGTTCCAGCATTAGCAAGTTCTGTTTGACCTCCTTTTTGTAATTCTGCTTCCGCAGCGCCAGTTTTCCATAAACTTCCATTTTGAGGGTTGCTGTCTATACCAGCACCAACCATTTCGTGTTCTCTGCTTTCAAGAATATCTTTATTTTTATTAGCATTAAGAACAGCAGAATAATTATTATAGTGGATTACTTCTTCAAGTAAAGCACCCGTGCCTCCAACAACACGCCAATTATCAATACAAGCAACACCTCCAATAAGAGGGTCTAAAAATTGTGCTTGACCGGAAGTATTTTTAAAATTGAATTTTAAATATGCTCTTTTTAAATCAACAAAGCATTCGCTGGGAACATTAAGAGGAATTCTTACTTCCTGATTAGCAGTAAAAGTCCCACCGTTTGAAGGAATACAAGTAGCATAAGTTAATTCTAATTGTGGTTGAGGCATAGAAGGAACTTCACTTAATCTCATTTCAAATGGAGTAGTTGCGTTTTCGTTTTCCATTATACTATATATTACAAAAAAAAATTCTAAATTAATTTAATTACAAATTAATTCAATTTTAATTTAAATTTAATTAATATTTTATTTATTTTATAAAAATTTATAAAATTTTAGGCATATTGAAATTATTTATTTTATCAGTTTTAGAAAAATATACACATAATACCATATACCAATTTTTAGATTGTAATAGTGTTAATGGTGTCCCATTACTATCAGTTATAGTAATTTCTACTTGACCTCTAAATGGATTACTGGAACATTTCCAATCATTAGGATTATTTTGTAAATCACTATAAGTATATGTTGTATTTCCAACAGGTATAACACCTAATATATTACTACTTCCCATATTAGGAATTCCTGCTGTTTGAAATTGACTTTCAATTGTATTAGGTAATAATATATTAGACCTAATTTGAACTGTTTGTATTACAGCAGTTGTAAATTCTGCCGCTGTTTGTTCTACCGAAAAATATTTAACTTTTATTAAACAATCTGTTTCATTTTGAAAATTTTGTGCGTTTGGTGTTTGGTCTAATACAGAACCTAAATTAAAACTACATTTACTATTATCAGTATCTGTTAGAGTAAATGCTCTACCTACTGCCGCTGCTCCTGCGTTTGTTTGTGCTGATAAAACTAATGTTGAAGGAAGTGTTATTGTTTGAATAGTTGTTCCTGCCGCTATATAAGTATTACCTGCGTCGCTTATCCCCATACCAACTTTTGCCGCTCCTATTACTCCTGCTGGAACTGCTAAAATACTTGTGCTTTGTGCGTCCCCTGTATTAAAAGTTGCTGTCCCTGCTATTGTAGTTGAAGGATTTACATTATCATTACTATTTAAATGAACCTCAAAATAATTACTTGGATTATTCATTTAGTATTATAATATATAATATATTTATTTTTTTATATTATGTTTTTATTTGACTTAAATTCTCCTTGAAATAATTATTTAATTCCTGTTGCTCTTGTAAGTTCTTATAGGTTTTATCATAATAATTTTTAACTCTATTTCTTAATTCTGCGTGTAATGAATGTTCCTTTCTGCGTTCTTCTATTATAGATTTAGGTGCTTTGAAAAAACTTATCATTAAATTTATTTCCCAATCTGCGTTTTCAAAATTTACTCCATTTGTTTCTTCTTGATATGTTATTAATATATCTATACTATTTATTTGTTTTTGTGCTAATTCACATTTAAAAGTTGTTGGTGGGTCAAAAGTAAAAAATGTATTTCTACTTAATACTACTGGAACTTGTGCTATGATATTAGAATATTTACCACTATTACTTTCCACTATTTTATTATTGGATAAATTTGGTAATCTAATAAATATACTATTTCTTGTATCTGTAATATCTACTGCCCTATCACTTGTTATTCCATTAGTAGAATTAATGGTAAATGAATTACTACTAAATCCTAAAAATCTTCTACAAGAAGTATTAGTTGTAAAATTAAATGTTGTATTTTTTACTGTTGGATTACTATTAGTTATTGTTAATAAATTATTTATTTCGTCATAACTAAAAGTATAAGTTAATCCATTCATATTAGCAGAACTCTCTGCTTCCATTAATGTTTTTATTTTTTCTGTTATTTCTAATATATTATAACTTCCACTTGGTATTGTTATTGTTGCTTCACTAAAACCTGTTTCACTAAAAGTTAAAGTATTATTAGCATTATTATTAGATAAATTATAAAATGAATTTGGTATAGTTGCTGATACAAGTTCAACAGCAAGGATTTCGTCTTCTTCTGCTATAATATTTTCAAATAAATTAAATCTACCTGAATTATTAAAATTACCTACAGAAGTGCTTAATAAATCTCTACTTCTAATAGATATAAATATATCTCCACGAGTGCGTATCATATATTATATATCATATTTTTTATTTAGATTGTTTTATAAATCCCCCATTTTCCCCTGCCGATTTTGATACAAACTATTTCACAGGATTTTATTTTTCTTTTTTTTTTTTTTTATATGTCTGTTGAAAATCCACCACCTAATAAATTTCCTCTACCTAATTTAATCATAGGTGGAGGTTTTCCAAATTCTTTTTTTGTTGCTTCTAACATTTGCTGACCTCGTTTATATGCGTCGCTATTTTTTACTGTAAATGTTTTTTCTTGTTGTTGTTGTTTTTTTTCTAATAAATATTCTACTTTTCTATACTGTGGATTAGGTGCTAAAAAACTATGTCGTTGCGACCATTTTTGTCTATATATACTATAATTATCATATACTGTTTTGTTTGACTTATTCATTTTATTATTATACTCTGTTGGATTTAATAATGCTCCTTGATAAACAGGGTCATAATTAGGATTATTAACATAACGCTTTACTTCTATTATTGGTGCTTCTATTTTTGGTGGTTTATATCCCGGTTCTTTTATCCTATCTAAATTTGGTTTTCTACCTTCTTTGTATGCCTTATTCATTTCGTCTTGACCTAATTTAACATATTCTTCCATATTTTTTGCTACTACATAATCACTTGGTGGAGGTGGTATTACTTGTTGAGGTGGTAAAGTTGGAGGTGGGATATTTGGTGTAGGATTAACTGGTGATAATGTATTAGTTATTAACTTACTATTCTCGTGTTGTATATCTTTAATATTTTGAGGTTGTTTGTGAGTAGCATAAAATTTATTTAATCTTTGGTGTTCTTCCATTACTCTTTCTTGTTCTAACATTTGATTTTGTTGTTCTATTTGTTGCTTTGTATTTTGTATCTGTAATTGGTGTAGTAAATTTTGAATAGGATTTTGTGGATTACTTCCTATCATATATTATTATTGATATATTTTTATATTATATATATTTATATATGAAAAAAAATTCAATTAAAAATTTAAGAGATAAATATAAAGCAGATATTAAAAAGCAAGATATTTTTAGAAATAAACAAATGTTAAAAAATGAAAAAATTATGAAAGAACAATTTAAACAATTTGAAACAAAAGATATTAATATTGTTAATGAAGTTAATGAGGTTATTGAACCTAATAATGAACTTTTAGAAAAAGTTATATTAAAAGATAGTTTAACATTATTTTTTTAATTTAATATGTTTTGATAAAACTTTTTTTAAAAGTTTATTATATGAAGAAATATATTCCTGTTAAATCAACAAGAAAAAATAAAAAGTTAATGGTATTAACAAATAAAGGTATTATACATTTTGGAGATAGTAATATGGAAGACTTTACACAACATAAAAATAAAAAAAGGCAAATATCTTATTGTAAAAGAAGTGCTGGTATAAAAGATAAACAAGGCAATTTAACTAAAAATAATAAGGATAGTGCTAATTATTGGAGTAGAAAAGTTTTATGGAATTGTTAAAATACTTTTTAAAAAAAGTAATATCAAAAATAATTATATCAATTATAATATATGGTATTAACTAATAAGCAAAAATTTAATATAAAACACGGATTACCTAAAAATCAAAGTCATTCAATTAAAAGTATTTCAAATTTAAGTGGTTATACTGAAGGTTCATTAAGGACTGTCCTATCAAAAGGACGTGGAGCATTTAAATCTAATCCGCAGTCAGTAAGACCAAATGTTAAATCTGCTACGCAATGGGGAATGGCGAGAGTATATGCTTCTGTTAATCCTACAACTAAAAGTTATAAAATAGATAAACCAAATTTGAAAAAAAAATAATATTATAAATATATGGCGTATAAGAAGAAACCTAAGAATTCAAAGAATTCAATGAGTTCTACGAACTCCAGTATTAAAATAACTATAAAAGAAAATAAACCAAGAGAATTAAAAAAGGAAGAAATAGAATTATTTAAAACACATAGCAAACACCATTCAAAAAAACATATTGATATAATGAAAAAATTTATTAAAAGTGGTAAAGGGTGTTTTAGTGATAGTCATAAATACGCTATGAAACTTGTTGGAAAATAAAAAAAAAAAAATAAAAAATTAAATCTCACGAAATAGTTTGTATCAAAATCGGCAGGGTAAAATGGGGGATTATGGGTTCATAATATTTTTTATATGTCCTATTGGTGTTTTTAAGTTTTCTTCTTGTTGTGCTTGTAATTCCTGTAAATCATAAGTTTCTTTTGCTTCCTTATATTCATTTCTCATATTTTCTAATTCTACTTCTGTATATTGTAATCCTAAATGTTCTCTCGCAACCCATTCTAATAAAAATTCAGGGAAACGAAAATTTTTATCATTTAATAAATATTCCTTGTATTCTTTTATTTGTTGTGGGTGTGATAATCCACTATTTTTAATCTCTTCTAATTTATCTTTTTTTTTAACAAATTCTAAACCAGTATTCATTTATATATATATATAATATTATTATTTTCTATTTAAATCGTGTAATATTCTACCAAAAACTCCATAAAATGGAATTAATTTTTCCATTTTTTTTTTATTAATAATCTTCTTCTTATGTTTTTTTTCTATCTTATTTTCCTCTTCCGGTTTCTTCATATAATTTTTCATTATATCATTATAGTTATTCATATACATATTTATTATATATAATTTATTTTTTTAAAAAGTTTATTTATAATTCTAATTCTTCTAAATCTTTTCTTGCTTTTTGTCTTACTATTGTGCTTATTTGCTTTATATCCGCCCCAGTTGGTTCAAAACTTTTAGGTTTCCTTGCTAATGCTTCTTCTAATCGTTGTTTTGCTGTCGCAGGAGTTCCACTTCCAAGTTTTGAAGTAGCAAACATTCTTGCTTCACTTGCTGTTTGTTCTTGAACTACTTTATCACTTCTATCACTTGTAGCACTTCCCATAGAAGCAAAACTTTCTACACTTGTATCAGGAGCAAATGCTAATGATTTTAATAATGTAGGTTTTGGAACAGCACTAACAAATGGGTCAATAGGTTTTGCTTGTAATTTTTCTATTTCTTTTCTATAATATTCTCTTGCTTGTTTTTGAGGAATACCCTTTGGCGCTCTTATACCAAGACGGTCAATTGCTGTTTGGACTTCTCCTTTACCAGCACTTTCTATTTTACCTGCTATATATTGCTCCATAATTTCAATATCACTTAATCCTGCCGCTGTGCCTGTGCCTTTTTTTTCTCTCATTAACAATTCATTTTTTCTTTGTAATTCTTGTATTTTTTCTTGTTGGGACATAAACATAGTATCTCTTTCTTTTTCACTTTCTTCTACATATCTATTGTGCCTATTAGTATTTTCTATTAAATCTTCTTTTTCTCTTTCTGTTTTAAATAATAAATCTTCTTGTAATTTTTTTGCTTCTCCTATTTGTTTTATCTTTTCATTTAAATCTCTTTCTTTTAATTGTGCTTCGTCTTGAACTTGAAATAATGCTTGTTCTCTTCCTTTTAATGTTTCTTTATTTTGTTCTAATATATTTTGTTGTTCTGTTAATTGTTCTTCTAACTTTGAATTTCTTTTATCTAATTTATCAAATAATAATTCATTAACTTCTGTTTCTTTTCTTACAAGGGCATTTAAATCGTCCCCTGATTGTTCTAATACTGCTCTCCAAGTCCATACATTTTGTTTATCTTTTAACTGTCTATTTAAATTTTCTTGTAATTCTAATTTTTGTTGATTTAATCCTGTTAGTTGTTCTCTAAAACCATTTGCCGCTTCTGTGGATATATTAGGTATTCCCATTATTTCGTCTTGTATATGTTCCAAATGGTCTTCTATTCTATTGAATTCGTGTGTATATGCTTGAAATTCTCCCATTGTTTGTGCTTTTTCACTTTCACTTGGTTCTCCCATTTTTGGTTCTCCCATTTTTGGTTCTCCTTTTTTTGGTTGTAATATTTCTTCTTGTTGTAATACCTGTGCTATTCCTCTATCACTGTCTATTTGTTTTACTCGTTCTTTATCTTGTGAAGATTGCTGATTTAACATAAGAGAATTCGCCATTAATGTTAGTAATCTATCTATTGGGTCATTTTGTGTTCTTCTATTAGTATAATCTTTTCTACTGTAATTTTTTCTACTGTAATCCATTGCTCCTTTACTACCAATTTTACTTCCCCAACGAATTTTTCTTCTTACAGGTTTTTTATATACTCTTCTTGTAGGTTTAGATTTAACACTTTTTTTTAAAGTATTTTTTTGATTTAAATAATTGATAATATTTTTATCCATATATTAATTATAATAAAAAAAATATAAATATATATATATATAATATATGTTAAGTCAATCCCAATATAGAGGAAAATTGCCTTATAACATTTACAAACAACGATTTCAACAAAGTAAAACAAATCTTAAAGAAGAATTACAAAAACAAATAACAGAAAAAACAAAAAGTATTCCTTCAAGTATTCCTTCAAGTATTCCTTCAATTCCAAAAATGCCTACACAGGAACACATAAAAGAAATTGCGAAAGCAAAATTAAAAAAAGAATTACAAAAAAAAACTGGATTAAATACAGATAAAATAAGTAAATTAATTGAGGATATAGGAGGAAAGGCAAAAAATAAGGACGACGAAAGGAAGAAGGAAAATATATTAACAGGTATATCATTATCAAGAGCATTAAGACCTTCACACGAAGATATAACAATTGAAGAACGAGATAGAGCAAAATTAAATAAAGCAAGTAAAATTGCTTATCAAAATGACGATAATTTCCAAACAGCACAAGATTATATGGATACACATAATTTAGGTGTTATAGATAAAGAATTATCTACACCACAAGGTTTAGTAGTAAAACGCCCTAATGGTAATATTGAATTAGCATTTAGAGGAACTATGGTAAGTCCAAGACCTGATATAGAAGATTTAACAACTGATTTAGCAATAGCAAGTGATAGTGAAGGAACTGACCCACAATTTATTAAAGCAAGAGAAATGTTAAATAATGCTAAATTAAAATATGGAACAGTAGAACATATTACAGGTTATTCAAAGGGAGGCGCTCTTGGACTTCACCTCGCACAAAGAGAAAATATACCTTCAACTACATTTAATACATTTATAGGACAACGATTAGCAAGAGGTAATACAAATACAACAGAAAAACATAATATTATAAGAACAACAGAAGACCCTGTTAGTATAGGATTAGCATTTACTAAAAATAGTAATTTAGAAAATTGGAATGTTAAAACAATAAAAACTCGTGCTAAATATCAATCTAATATTCCCGGTAAAAGTTCTTATGAAGCACATAGATTAGAAAATTTTACAGAATTATTACCTCCTGCTGAAAGGGAAGCATTAGAAATAGACGTTGTAAAAAATATTAAAAATGTTAGTAAAAAATTAGGACAAACCGCTACAGTCAAAAGAATACACGAATTAAAAAATGAAAATGAAGGAACTTCATTTAGTGATAATATATGGGATTTACAAAAAAGTAGCGACAGAGTATTTACAGGAGATAATGATATTGGTGGAACAGAAATAAACCCATTTTTAAGAGGAACAAGACATTTTACAGGCGACCCTCAAACTCAAGTATGGAAAGCACTTGGTGGAAATTTTACAGAAAAAGAAGCAAGTTTAATAAATCTAAATCACGATTTAAAATTAGGACGAATGCCGAGTATGCCTCCTACAGAGAATTTATCTCCTACTTTTCATAGAGATAAATTAAAAGCAAATTTTGAAGAATATGAAAATTTGCCTGATACTCATTATATAAAACAAGTTAGTCAAAATGTATATAAACCAAATGAAATAAGAGATATTGCTTCAAAAACACCTGACGAATTACAAGAACATAATGAAAATTTACTTCAAGAACAAACAAATCACCAAGAGGATATGGCGGAAATACAAGCACCAAAAGACCAAGTATTAGGAATTAGTGAAGTAGCAAGAGCATTTAATCCGGTTCATTTAGGAATTGGATACGCAATAGGCACAGGCACTAATGAAGCATTAGATTTAATACCCGGTTTCAAAAGTCAAAATAAATATTTACAAGAGGCAGAAGCAGGTTCAATTGGTGCTGGTTTAACAAGTGGATTTCAAGCGGCATTAGGTGGTGGTCTTAGAAAAGTAGGAGCAACAACAGCGGCAGGATTACTTGGTGAGGGTGCTGTATCTACATTAGGAGCGTCTGCTCTTGCTCCTGAAATGATTGCTGGAGCGGCAGGATATATTGCTGGTGAAGAAAGTAGTAAATTAATAGGACAAGGAATAGCAAAATTAGGAGGAAATAAAACAGAACAGGAAGCAGGTAGTGATATAGGTGGAGGGGGAATAGGAGGTCTTGCTGGTGGTCTTGCCGCTTGGGGAACTGCTGTTGCCGCTGACGCATTATTTGGAACAGAACTTGGAACTGTATTCGGTCCTGAAGGCACATTAGCAGGAGCGGCAATAGGCGCTGGTGTTGGAACATTAGCATTTGCTGGTGGTGAGGCAGTCAAAGGCATAAAAGCAGGTTGGAGTGCCTTGAAATCATTATTTTAAAAAATACTTTTTAAAAAAAAGTAATATCAAAAAGATTAGTAATATCAAAAAGTTATTATAAATAAACCTTATTTTTTATATTAAATTTACTTTTAAATCCATTAAATATTTCGCTCTTCTGTGTATCTACAAATATAAAATTATATGGTTTGCTAAATACTCTATATAATATCTCATTAAAAATATCCTTCTCTGTTGAGAAAAATTCTTCATATAATGTTTGTAATTCACTTTTTGTATTACGACAATCAAATATACATAAATGCGTTAATGCGTGCCTTATAAATGGAGGCAACTGTGTAAGTTTTTGTGCGGAAATCATAACTGAAATACTACCACTTTCAATTTGTTCTCCTGTTTCTTCGTCATATATTGGTTGTCCTTGGTGGCGTCCGTTATTCATTAATTTTTTCAAAATTACAGTTTCTTCACCCCCTCGTTTAATTTCACTACCTAAATCGTCAAGAATAACTAATGTGCGACCTTCTAATCCTTCCTCTGTATTTACTCGTTCAAATATTTCAGGTAAATCTTTTATTGAAGTATAAAATCTATCTTCCGGTAATTTTGGTCTATTTGCTTGTGATTTAACAGAGGGACTTACTATGAAAACATTAGAAAAACGCCTATTATAAATTCGTTTCTTACCTGTGGATTGAGTTAATGATTGTATTAAATTGGATTTACCACTACCTGATTTTCCTATACACGCCATTCTAAATATACTATCAGGTAAAGGATAAGGCACTCCTTCTATTTTATCGTCGCAAGAATATTTAAATACTTGTGGTTCTATGTAATCCTTAATTTGGATTTCTTCTAATTTATCATTATCCATAATATATATATACATAAGATTTTTTTAAATTTTTTTAATTTTAAAATCCCCCATTTTCCCCTGCCGATTTTGGGTCAAACTATTTCACAGGATTTTATTTTTTATTTTTTTTTTTTTTAATTTTTATTACAGATAAAATTACTATACAAAAAATAAAATCCCTATAAACACAGATAGAAAAAAAAAAAAAAGAAAAATTAATTCTCACGAAATAGTTTGTATCAAAATCGGTGGGGTAAAATGGGGTTTTTTTATAATCCTAATCCTTTGAGAATTTGTGTATGTGTATATTCTTTTAGTGGAGGCGGTGGTCTTTCTTTTTCTACTGGTGCTTCTTCTTGTTTTTCTACCATTGGTGGTTCTTCCTGTTTTTCTTGTTGTTTATCATTAATATATCCTTCTTGTTGTTGTTTCTGTTTCATACTTTTACTTTTCTTACTTCTTCTAATTATTATTTCTTCTTCTTCACTTGAACTATCTTGTTCTATTACAATTTTAGGTTTTTTTTTCTTCTTAGGTTTCTTAACAATAGTAGGTGCTTCTTCTTCACTATCACTTTCCTCCTTAACTATTTTTTTTTTAGTTTTCTTCTTAATTTCATTATTTATATATTCTTCCTTATTTTCTAATATTTCGTCATTAACATTTTTCTTATTAGGTTTAGGTGTTTCTCCTACTTCTTCCTTTGCTTTTTTTCTTGCTTCATATCTAACTCTATTTGCTTCTTGTAATTTAGCAAAATTTGCTTTTTGTTTTTCACTTAATACTCTTTTCTTCTTGGGTTTAGGTGCTTCCATATTTTCTTCATTAATCGGTGTTTCAGTTAATTCTTCGGTATTAGTCGGTTTTTTTTTCGGCATTATTATATATATATAAGATATTTATTTTAAAATAATTTTATATTATATATTATAAATGAATAGGTCATTAAATGGACTACAAGGAAGCACAAGGTCATTAAATGGTTTAGAAGGAGAAGGTATAGAAAAAATATTAAGTGGCGACGCTATTAATGTAGTAGAAACAAGTATTAATAATAAAACTATTAATTTAGATATATCAAAACAAACTGCGGTAGGTGGAACATTTAGTGATACTGATTTATTTGTGCTTGAAACTTCAGGTGGTGATATTAAGAAAATTACAGGAAGTAATATGAAAAGTGGTTCATTTAGTAGTAATTGGGATAGAGCATTAGGATTTATTAAACCTGTTATTACAACTGATAAATTACAATTATTTAGTAGTATAACAAATGATAGTTCAATAAATTCTACATTTTTAGATATATTGACTTTTAAAAATACAACAAGTAGTTCAGCAATAGCAACCTTCAAGTATCAAATAAACGATACTTCAACTAATACTACAAGTAATGCTAAATTTAAAATGGTTCATTTTGACGATAATACTAATACAACAACAGATATTTATAGTGTAGATACAAGTAGTATATTAACATTTAGTAAAAGACTTACTTTAACAAATGGATTAAAACAAGGTTCATTTGATTATACTATGCCGAGTGCGTCAGGCACATTAGCATTACAAAGTGAATTGGACGATATATGGAGCAGGAGTTTAACTAATATTCAACAAACAAATACTAATGATACTTTAACATTAGATTATCAAGCAGACGCTACATATAAAGATACATTATTAATTAAAAATACAAATGCTGGAACAGATATATTAACTTATAAATTTCAAATAAAAGATAATGGTAGTTTAGACGCTAAATTGAATTTTAAAGTAGATTATACAAGAGGTGGAGGAACAAGTGTAGATATATTTGATATAACTTATGACGGATTTTTACAAGTTAAAAAAAGATTAGATATTGGTGCTGGTTTTACAGCGAATAGCGGTGAAGATTACGATTTTTTATCAACGGGCGGGACATTAGCAAATACTACATTTTTTTCAGGGACAGCACCTATAACATATAATTCTACAACAGGTTCTATTGGAACAACATTTAGTCTTACAAGTTTATCAGCAACTTTACCAATTTCTTATAATAATAGTAGTGGTGTTATTTCAACAGCATTTACTGTTAGTAGCACAGATAATTTAAGTAATAAAACATTTACAGACCTAACAAGATTTAGTGATAGTTTAGAAGTAAGATATGCGAGTTCTACAAGTGTAAGTGGATTTGTTAGATTTTATGAAAAAGCGGATAATACTGGTGTTGGTCGTCCGTTTCATACAGATTTACATACAGGGGGAGAAACTCATACTTTAAGTGCTAATAGGAATGTTTATCTGCCTAACGCTACTGGAACAATTGTTCTTGATAGCACTAATTTATGGACTACTGGTGGGTCAAACATAATTAAACCAAAAGATACAAGTTTAACTTCAATTGATATACCCAATAATTGTTTTATTAGAAATCAATTAGATACAAACCAATTTATTAAATTTACTCAAACAACTTCAACAAATGAAACAATACAATTAGCGTCAAATATGGTTTCAATTGAAAGTAAATTAGTAGCAGAAGTAAATGATAATTATTATTTAAAGTTTTTGAATGGAACATTAGAAAGCACTTTTACTAATATAGATTTAGCACTAAATTCAAAAATAAGAAGTGTGAGTAATAGTAGTAATTTCATAGGGATTGAGAGCGACGCTATATATGTAAATACTAATTTAGATTTGATTACAAACGGTTCAATTAGAAACGACAGCGACCCCACTAATGATTTTGTTAGTTGGCGGGACGGTCATTTATATATAAATTATCCTTTGGTTGAGATAATACAAGGGGGTAAATTTGCTAATGGAAGCGACCCTACGAATGATTGGATACAATTTAACGAAGACGAACTGGCGATAAATCATAATACTATTACATTCAAACAAGGAGCAAGTATTAAAAATGCTTCTAATTCTTTGAGTGGTTTTTTCTTTGATAGTGCTGGTATAACTTATGCTACACCAGTAAAAATTGTAAGTGAATATACTTTTCCATTTCCTACAAGATA
>Ga0181397_1000389_pt1 | contig 16584 bp, 10 predicted proteins | sample 20SPOviralmetaG_FD_130126 | JGI IMG/M metagenome (GOLD analysis project Ga0181397, IMG submission 130126) | Marine viral communities from the oligotrophic San Pedro Time Series (SPOT) site, San Pedro Channel, CA, USA - 20 SPOT_SRF_2011-02-23 | ecosystem: Environmental > Aquatic > Marine > Strait...
CCTTGTATTCTTTGTTCTTCAGCAACCTGTCTTTGTTGTAGGTTTTGTTCTCCTTGAGCTCTTAATTTTTGATTCTGCGCTTCCTGCTGTTGTATGCTAGCGCTTATACCTTGCTTGCTCTTAAGCGCCATTTGCGCTAACGCTGTAGCCCCTCCAGCACCAGCCCCTGTGGCTCTTAGTGTATCTAGAGTGTTTGCTAGTGCTATATCTGCCTCTTCTGCTTGCATCTCCGCGGCTTGAGTTGCCACACCTAAGTTAGCCATTGGATTAGACATCATACCGGTTAGGTTCTGCGCCATGTCTGAAACTCCTTCCATGTTATCAAAAGGGTTTATAACGTCTTGTCTATTTGCTTCTAGGTCTGCAATAGCTCTACGCGCAGCCGCAGCTTTTCTACCTGCTCTTCTTGCTGCTTTTTTAGCGCCAATTCCTTTAACTACTGCTCCACCTACCGTGCCAGCGACCGCTGCTGTTACTGCTGCCATATTAAATTGTTTTTATTATTTCATGAGAAGGTTTTTTATCCACAGAATAACCTAACTCTTCATGTATTTTTATTAAATGTTTATTTCTACCTATACTAAATATATAAGATTTACCTTGTTTTTTTATAAAATCTTCTGCTGTATCTATTAAAAGAATTATAGCTTCTTTTCTATCACTATCTCTATAGTTTGGGTTTGAAACTATCCACTCTAGCAAAACACCTTGTGAATTAGTAAAATATAAAAAACCTGAAACTATAGGTATACCGTCTTTTTCAACCATAAACCCACCAGTTCCATTATCTGGTAAAAAATCTTTTGGTGGAGCTACTTTCCAATATCTCCATTCTAACCACCAAGAAACCAAAGTGTCCCAGTCGTCATGTTGTATTTTTCTAATATTTAATTTCATATAATTTTATTGTAATGAAAAAGTGCTTCCAACTGAAAACAACTCTTTTAATCCTCCATCATCAGTAGCTGTTAAATTAGTTGTTTGACCATTCGCTGTAACAGATCTAGTTGTGTCTGTTGTCATAGTGACTACAGCTGTATAACCTTTTATACCCATCATAGAGTTACCAAAAATAACCTCTCCTATTTGAGCAGGCGTAGCGCTTTTTATTGCGGCCACATAGTTATTTTGTTTTCTTGCAAACCCAGCATATTGAGTAACACCACCTTCTTGATATTGTCCCTGATCATAACTCCATATAGTAGAAGAAATGTCTGTTTCTGAAACATAATCTGACTCACTAACGTTTAAGTCATAACCTGTTTCGTCACTTATAATTGAAGTAACTTCCCAGCCATTTGTACCTTCGTAGCTCAATGTGTTAAAGTTTTTCATTTTATCAGGAGCTGGGTTTAAAATAAATTTAACCGTACTTTGTGACGATGCTGAATCATCATGAAATTTATTTCTTGGTTGATTACTTACGTAACTTTGATACCATTTACCATCCTTACTAGTATAAGTATTTCCTTTTAAACTTGTAATAAAGCTAGGGTTGTAAGTGTAAAAAGTAGTCCAACCTAAAGATCTTTCATCAAAACAAAGTGTTTGATAACTTGAAGATCCGTATGAAGGAACCATGTTTAATATATAGTTTTGGTTATGTATGTCCCATCCACCTGTTATTTTGCCAGTAGAAGTTATTAAAGATAATTGATCTCTAAAATAATCACTCATACCATAATTAGATAATTCTGTTATACCGTCTTGAGACAACCTTAATACAGCGTTTCTATTTTTGTCTACAAAGTATTTTCTATAACCATATACAGCAAATGATTCTGGATTAGTGCCAATACCCCAGTTACCAGCGTAAGGTGTTATTTGCCCTATAACTAAATTAGCTGTTGTTGTTATAGCAGATCCTTCAGCAGAGTATATAGCGTCTTTATCTATTAAAGCTCTGTTAACTTTCTTTTCTTGAAAAACTATTAAATTTGTATCTTCAGCGTAAAGCTTTTGTATAGAGCCACCAATTGGATCTACACTTCTAGTTATTTCTTCTGCTACGCTAAATTGATTAGTTTGATTTATACCTGTTCTTGAATTAAAAACACCAGAATATATAAGAGAATTAGTTCTTCTAGATGATTGAGACACGTCTTCAACTAAATAAGCTTTAACACCAAAATCAACAGTTGTATTATTATAACCACCTTTTATTCTTGACTCCTCAATATACCAATCTTCGTTAGGGTCAGCTACTTGTGGCACTGCCGTGCTAGCTAATCTCTTTAATGCAAAGGTATTAAAATAACCTAATTCAATAGTAACTGCCATATATTAATTATTACTTGTTTTTACTTGTTTTTTACAGTGGACCTAAACTACATTGGTTACTATAGGTTCCATCACCAAAATCAGGGAAGAAACTTATTTTATCAGAATCACTAGTACTACATATTGAGCCTTGCACGTAGCTGGTTAATACTCTATATTCACCAGCGGTATTAAACCAAAATTTAGTTTTAAAATCAGTGGCTGCTCCACTTATGTAAGATCCGGTTAAATAATTTGCCGTACCAACAGTACCAGTTGTTGTTATTATGGATCCACCGTTTTGCTGGATCTTATAATAAGTAGCTTGCGTCCAAGAAGTTTGCGCGTTTGGCCTGTATTGTATAGTGTAATAAACATTACCGCTTGGATTGTTACTGTTATTTGCTAAAAATCTTAACGTAGGTTCTATATACATTGTAGCCCCAGAATTTAAACCACCGTTTGTAGTACTACCAATTATAGTTCCACTGTACTTAGTAGCTACATTATAATATTGATAATTATTACTAGTTCCATAAAATATGCCAGATATACCTGTAGAAGGATAGCTTCCTAAACCAGCCGTAGTTCCTGTTTGTGTAGCGCTATTTACAAACGCCCATATTTGTCTATAATTACCACAACCGATGTTTAAACCAGCTAGTATTGGACCATTACAAGGTGCTCTATTTATATGCTGAGCACCAACAGTAAACGATATAGAACAATTACCTTGAAGACCAGTATATGGTACAACGCCAGTTGTAACTCCATTGTTATCTGTTATACCAACGTTTATAGTGTAAGTTTCTCCAGTTACTAAAGTTGAGTTACTTTTTACAGTTAAAATACCGTTTGAAGGTGTAGCAAATTCAAATATATTAACTGAACCGTTTGTATCTACTTGAGATATAATACTAAAAATTAATTCTTGCTGGTGATTATTAACATCAGCAGATCCATTAACCCATTTACCATAGTTAGCTGCACCACCAACTGTTTGACCAGTTATAAAATTAAATATAGTAGTATCGTTAACAGATGGAGCATCAGTTCCTGATAAAGTTATAGGGCATTGGTTGCCTACTAAAGTAGATGGTATAATATTTTTTACTTTAACATTCATTGTAGATATAGAATCCGAGTATGTTACTCCGTCTCCAGCTGTAAAAACAGTAGCAAAAGTTATTGTATAGTCGTTTACCTGAGGTGAATTTGTTCCATACCAAAAATAAGCATCTAAACCTGTAGTGCTTACTTTACCAGTATAAAGACCATAAGTCCCGTCATTGTTTTCTCTTAATTCAAATGTCCTTACGTCTACAGAATTTGTAGGGTTCGTGTTGTCTACTATGGCTGTTATGCTAGCTGAAGTTAAATTTGTTCTAGGACTTCCACCACCATCTACAAAACTAAAACTAGCATCTATAGCTGTTTCTGGCACTGCGTTTTCAAAAAATGATAAATCAACATCTGTAGTTGTAACTAAACCAGCATACTGTGCGTTGATAGTATTGTTTAAGTCTATTAAATTACCTGTAGAGGATGTTTCCCAAAATATATCTAACAATGAAACTGTAGGATTTGTTTCAGATACAGTTAAAAAAGGCTGCATAGTAATTATTGAGCCAGAAGATCCAGCTGCATTAATTGTACATATAGCGCCTAATTGATTACTTCTATTTCTTGAAGCATTTACAGGATCTGTACCATTAGTTTCTAATACTCTTTGACCTACACTTAATTCTGCAAAATAAGGATTTGAATCAGCATTATATAACGGAGCCATTTCATCATCAGTTCCGCCAGGCGTAGTACCCCAGGGTATTTTACCTGTAGCGTTATCAAAAGCGCCAGCAGTTATCCCAGCTTGAAAAGGCGAGGCTTGTATTTCACCATCTTGTATTGTTGTTATGTTTCTTACAAAGTCAGAGCTTATATTAGGGTAATATTGTTGGTTCCAAGGAGTTGGATGATTTGTGTATGGTATAACTGGTGATCCAGTCTGCTTGTTGTTTAAGTTTGGATTATTTACTCTTCCAAATAACCTAACACTACTACTAAATTGAGTTTGTTGACCACTAACCTCGGTTAAATCTCTAGGTACTTTGTTTATGTTGTCGCCAGTTAAAACTGTAAAAACAGTTTGATCTTGTTCTACGTTTTGTGTCACCGGATAACCATTTACAAAACCTGGTAAGTATACATTGTAATAATCTTGCTCTTGTTGTTTAACAACGGTTTTATAAGAAAACCAACCTAATGGAGTTGTTATAGCGTTCCATATGCCAGGACCGGGATTATCAACAGGTATAGCTGCATTGAAAGTAAGCCTAAACGCATCACCTAGCCAATTGAAAACATCGTTATCTAAATATTTTTTGTAAGGTGAAAAAACAGTAGAACCAGGCTGATTAGGGTTGTCATCTTGTGTAGACAGAATAACATTTGATTGTCTACCATACCTATCAGCTAAAACTAAACCTACTTGATAGGTTCTATTTTCTTTTAAAGAACTACTAGGAAATTGAGTATAATTGTCATAAACTACAGATTTGTCAGCTATAGTAACGCCGTAATTAGCAGCTAAAGGACTACTGTGTTTATCTACATAATTACCATAAACAACTCTATTGCCAATTATTTCTTGTGATAAAGCCTGTATAGGAACTTTATCATACACTCTAACCGTTTGGTTTTGAGGTAATGTTTTGTAAGGTTTGCTAGACTCGTAATTATAATCTAAGTATTTTACAGTGTTAGTAAAATTAACTAAATCATCATATAAAATAGAACTAAACGTGGTTGCATTTGTTATTTGAACAGTGTCAAGAACTTTAACAGCAAGTGAATCTGATTCTTTGTATAGTATATCAATAGATTTAATGTGAAGACTTGATATCAAGTCAGCGGAGTTTGTTGTTGTTGCTAAAGTCTGGTTAGATTTTATTATTTTTGGTATAGGTATTTTTAATAATATATTATCAACATTATTTTGCATCCAAGAAATTATAGTGCTTTGATAAGCGTCATCCATATCTTCTTGTTGTGTTTTTATTCCTTTACCAAATTTTCCATACTGTTCTGGAATAAACATTATTTGACTAAAAGGAGCCATTAAAGAGTATTCGTTGTCAATAAACTTTATTCTGTAACTAAATCTAACGTATTCTTGTTTTAATAAATCAGGATCGCCTTTCCACTGCGCGTCATAATTAGGGTTTTTACCTATTAATATATCAGGAAAAGGAGAAGAAGCGCTTAAAGTGTTAGCTACATCTAAAGTTATTATAGTATTGTTACCGCTAATACTAACTGACGTTATAACGCCTGTGTTGGCTGGAGTTGCCCCAAAGCTACTACTAGATATTTTAGCGGGAGTAGTAGGGCAGGTCACATACATACCTATTGTAGGTGTGTTATTTAAAAGAGTTGACAGTATAGTTATGTTGTCCCCAGCGTTACCACCAGCAACAGTATAGCTTTCTACTAAACTATAATTGCTAACATATTCGCTAGAATGATTTTCCATTGATGGCCTACTAAAATCTATTTTAAAGCCATTTGCTAAAGTTACAGCTTGTGACAATTTAACAGTTTTACTAGCTGTTATTTCAATTACAGTAATTAAAGAGTTGATAACTATAGTACCTGTTTTAATTCTGTCTGTGACTATATCTCCTACTTGTATGTTAGAAGCTGCTTGATCTAAAACAACTACATTGCTATTGCTTACAGCTCCATCAACTCTATACGTGCTTCTTTCCATAGCAACTATAGGTTGGTATGGATAATACTTAGCTACTGAAACCTGATCTTCGTTAAAATAATAAACTGGAGTAGCTAGATTATTTGGGTTAGCTAAACTTATATTTATCTTTCTTGGTTGGTTTAAGTTATCGGTCCAAAATAATAATTCTTCGACAAGATTAACTCCATAAATAGGGTAAGCTTGATTAAAGTTTAACCAATACCCATCTACTAAATTAACCAAAGTATTTGTGTCTATATTATAAGAGTATATTCTACATTTATTATTGACATCTGTTCTCTCTGGTGTCGGTAAATCAGAATAATGATCACTAGCAAAAAAATATATAACATTATTAGTAGTATCAGAAAAATAACCCATTATTTTAATAGTTGCCAATCCAGTACTAGTAATAGCTAGGTCACCTAAAATATTTTCAAACTCACCAACAGTAGATCCTTCCGATCTGCTTATTTGTAAGTTTGTAGCTTCTCTATACTCTCCGTTTGGAACAAGTCTAGCGTCTAAATCTTTATTCATTTTACCTTTTAAAAAGGTATTTTTAATTTCTGCCATGTATTAATTTTTAATCCACTTAGATTTACCTCTCATGACTTGAACTATTTGATCAAGTTTTATGTTTGATAATCTTATCTTAGCATTTCTTAGTTTAGCACTTCTTTCTTTTTTATATCTTTGTACAATGTATTCTGGTTGGTTTATTCTACTAGCTAATATAGAGTGGTTTATATGAGCGTACATAGCGTCTTCGGCTAATTTAGGTACTTTAGTTTCTAAATCAGTAGCTAAACCATCAGATATATATTCTAATACTATTAATCTTTTAGCTAAATTACTTGAAAAATTAAAAGTACCTCTTCTTTCATCTACTAAATACCAACCATTAACCTGTGTTGTTGATGGGTTTAATCCGTATCTTTCGCCAACAGCTTGTTGCCATAACATAGGATAACCATCTAGCCAAGCGTCGGTATTATAAGCAGCATTCCAGTTGTAATTTCCTGTTATTTTTCTAGTATCAGCATTGTTCCATCTTTCTATAGTTGACGGTGGAACTTCTACATTATTTGAGTTAGCATCTTGTATAGGAAAACCTGATTGATCTTGTGATAAAGCAGAGTAAGGTGCTGTTGTTAAATTATTAGCTGGATATATTATTCTTTGTACTCCTAACTCATCTATCCAAGATAATCTCACAATGTTTACATAATCTTGTGGTATTATTAAAGATAAACTAGAAGGTATACTTAATTCTACAGATTTAATGCTTTTTAAAGTGTCATAACTAAATTCTTGTAAACCTCTTTTAGCGTGAAATATAACATCAGTTCTTTTGACATTAGGAACTAATTTACCTTCACCAACGTAAGCAACTAAATAGTTATTAACTATATCATTTATACTTACGTATTCATAACTACCGTAGTTGTTTTCTATAGCAGCTTGTTTTAACTGTATCATAAACCAAGTGCCAGAAGCTATTGGCGTACCTGTACTTACAGTGTTATTTAAAGAGTTAAAAGTAGCTGTATAGTTTGCGTTAGCTAATGTGTTATAAGGTGTCCATGTAACACCTAAGTCTGCGCTTTGGTATAACTCACAGTTGTTTAAAGAATAGCTTGTGTTTGTAGGGTTGTTTGTAGTGAATATTAACTCAGTATCAAACGTGCTAATAAAATTTCGTGTATTAGCGTTCTGAGTAAACAGTTGAGTTCCTCCGTAATATTGTAAATTGTTTTCTGTAAGTAGTCCCATTTATTAGCTTTTTTCATTTAAATCATCACCTTGTACTTTTTGTGCAGCTATTTGCACTAAGTTTGGATCTTCTATAATAACACCAGCGTACATTAATATCTTTAATATAAGTTCTGTTTGCTCTGATGGATGTAATTCAAATTGAGTTGATGAGGGTTCGTAATAATTATACTGACCTAAAGCACCTGATACATAACCCCAAACAGGGTTACTAGGTTTTTTTATATAAGAAACTTGCACGCTGTTAACTATAGATGTAGGGTATATGTAAATTTTTTGATCTTCATACAAACAAACAGGTTGAGACGTTGTAGGAGCAACTAATGGTGCTTTTTTTATTAAGTACCATTCGTTTCTGTCTATCATTTGAACTTCTGTAGTATCGTTATATATCACTGTTCCAATTCTATAAAAATCCATAGAGTAAGCCTGAAAAACCATAGCTCCCGCGGGTGAATTTGTAAAAACAAATTGAGTTCCAGTTCCGCTAGTTGTAAACGTGTAGTTATATACTTCTGTTCCACCAGCAGTAACTCTCCATTTCGTATCAAAATTAGAGTTATTATTACTAGTAAAACCTGCTACAGTATAACTATTAGATCCATTGTTTGCTTCGTTTTCTACAAAATAAGGAGAATTGTCAGCATAAGGAAGTGTAAAGTATGATCCACTTGTATTGTAGTTAGCAGATCCAATTTTTTTAAAAATGTCAATTTTTTCGTCTATATTTTTAACTCTATTAGCATACTCTGTATCATTTTGAGGAACGCGATATTGTTGGTTTAAATCACTAGCGTAATTTTCAAACATATTAAGTTGCACTTGAGCACCGACTTTATTAAACTCGTCAGGCGTCATGTAACCTCTTTGCTGTTGGTTAAGTATTAATAAAACTGTTTTATAAACAGTATCTACGTTTATTGCCATTTGTATATTTTTATTATAATATTGGGCCCGATTAAACGGACCCTATATTAGTATTACAGATTAAGAGAGTTTTTTCTCTATAGTTTTAAAAACTTCTAAACCTTCGTCTGTTTTAAACCAAGCAGCTAAAGCTGAATATGGATGTTCTTCGAAAGGCACAGTCATAAGTTTACGGCCATTGCTAGCCCATTTGAAATCTCTATTATCACTTGACAAACTTAATATATTAGCTTCTACGGCTTTTATACCAAAGTTTCTTAACTGAACGTTATCATCTTGAGCTAACTCAATAAATAATTGCGGATCGTTTTTAGCAAATAATAGTACATCTCTTTTTATTTCTTTAGAACTCATTTTAGAAACTACAGAGCCTTTTTCTACTCTAAGAATAGCCTCAGCCTCATCAATATCTATATTTTTAGCATGATTTAAAGCTTCTATTTCTAATTCTAAATAATGTAAATCACTTTGAGCTTCTTGTACTGGTGAATGCTCTTGATATCTTGTTCCTTTATATGGATGATATAGTGATAAAAGTTTTTGTAAAGATTGCATTCTTTTTGGAACATGTAGTGTACCGTCTCTAAAAATAATATGCGACATTGTAACTTCACCTTTTTGATCTGCTTCAAATGGAGACATTTGATTAGTGGCGTATCTTATAGCTTTTTGCTCTCCTGTTTCTTCATTAAACCATAATAAAGGATAACGTGCTGAGTGCTTAGAAGGAAGCGTATATGTTAAAGGTTTGTCTGCTCCTGTTAAAAAGTAATTTCTATCTTTTATTTCCCAACCTTGTTCTGGGTTGTTTATTTTTTTTTCTTTTGTTTTTGACATAATATAATATAATTAAATAGTTTATAAAAGTAATAATTACCCCCGTTGATATAACGAGGGTAAGAATTACATAAATATTAAGCAACGAATAACACGAAGTTATTAGCAGCTTGAGTTACTAAACATCTTTCAGATAAGAAAGAAACTTGCATAAAATCTGAAGTTGTAGTAAATGCACCACCAACAGATCCTGTGATCCAAGATTTCATTCTTCTGTCATCTGCTTGAGAAGCTCTATAACGTACATGTAGGAACGGTCTTCTAATGTTTGTACCAAGTAATTGGTCATACACAGTAGTTGTTCCTGCAGGTACTAATACACCATCGATGTTGTCACCGCCAGTGAAGTTTCCAGAACCACCTCTTGTAGAAGCATCATTTAAGTATTTCCATGAAGTTTTATAGAAGTCATAAGAACCTCTTCTGAAACCAGAAAATCCTAAATTCAACGCCATTTCTTCAGAGTTTTCAAATACACCGTAAGATGTACCTCCAGCTCCGTAAGAATTTTGTTGTGCTAACATATTATCAAACTGTAACTCTGTAGCTCTATCTAAGAAAAGCATGTTTTCTTCAATAGCACCTTGAGAATCTAGGTTTTGTAATATAGAATCAAAATCAGTTAACGTTCCACCGTATCCAGCAAGTACATTACCTCTTGATTGTATAGCAGAAAATAAACCTTGAGTTCCTTTAGCAGCAACTGTAGGGTTAGCACCACCAAATCCAGGTATTGCAGCTTGATTAACAACAAAACCAGAACCAGCCGTAGCTAATTGACCTTCAACCATACTCATTTCTAAGTAATCTTCAAATCTTAATCTAGTTTCACCTTCAGCTTTCAAGTACCATAAGAATCCTGATGTTCCGTCTTCAGCAGCAACTTCAACCCAACCGATTTGAGCAGTATCAGATCCATTAATTTGATAATTGGATTTAATAATGATAGGTGAGTTAGCATATTGCGTAAAAGAAGGAGTGATGTTCTCAGTAGAACCAGCAGTACCTTTAGCAAATTCAGAACCATATACAAATAGTTTTAGTCCAGTAGCTGATAAACCAGCAAGGTTAGCAGCAACGTAAGGATAAACTGTAGCAGTTTGGTTCCCTGTTTGAGCAGCACCATTTCCTACGATAGCATGTACAGTAGCAGATGGATTAGCTGGATCCATAATTACAACAGTCATGTTAGGTGCTAATACGTTTGCAACGCCAGCAGGTAACGTGATTGTTTGATTTTGATTACAAGCAACGTTATCATACGCGATGTGTAATCTATTTTGTTCAGACCAAATTACTTGATCAGAAGTCATTGGCATTTCAGCACCAACCATTCTTAAGAAACCAGAGATAGTACGGTTACCGTATCTTTCTACTTCAGCTTCATAAATTTCAGGAAGGTATTGTTGTGCGAATGTTCCTCCACCAGCAGCGCCGTTGAAGTTTAAGTAGTTGTTAGCCAAAGTCTGTTGTGACTGTGAAGGCACTAAACTACCAAATTGAGGAGTTAATATTCCCATAATTGTTAATTTTAATTGTTAAATTTACGTGTTTTTATTTTAAGTCCACGAGAATCAGAACCACTAACAGCTTTTACTTTAAACCCTCCAACAAAAACATCTCCTGTAGGTTGTGGCCTAGATTCGTTACTAATGTTTTTAGATTTAGACACCACATCTTTAACAGCGTCGGCCTTGCCTTGCTCATAAAAATGTTGCGCTATAGTATCAGCGTTTCTAGCAGCGTATATTGCTTTATGATATCCTTCATGGTCTTTAACTGCTCCGTCATTATCCAAAAACTTTTGAACAAACGTAGAAATATTTGACTGGGATTCAGCAACTTCATTTGGATTTTTAACATTATATCTAAAATTTTTATCTCCAACTTTGAAATCAAAACCTTTGAAATCATCGGAGAGGTATTCTTTAGTTTTAGTTTTAAAGTCCTCGTGTTGTTGTGAAGCAATTTGCTGATCTTCGTTATATCGATTAAAAAAATCCATAGCTTTTTTCTGTTCTTGGGTAACGCCCGGTCTCAACTTGATTTCGTCGTAATATTTACCTTTTAAATCTTCTAAATAACTATGAGCTTTTGCAACCTCTTCTTTGAAAGCAAGTTTTTTCTTTCGGACGTCTCGCTCATCGTCCACTTCTTCATCATATTCAAAATTATCTTCCATGATGAAACCTATTTCCTCATCATTAAGATGTGGTTTAGCTTTTTTATAATATTCTTTTAGCAAAGCGCTACCGTCTACACTAGAATAGTCAGCGTTTAATCTAACATAATCTTCTACGGTGCCACCTGTATCTTCCATAAAATCAACAAGTTTTTCTATATTTTCAGGTAATTTTTTACCTAAAACTTTTTCATCTCTTATTGCTTCTTTTACTTCTGCCTTTACTTGTTTAACTTCTTTTTCGTCTATTTCTTGGATTTGTTTAAACTCTTCAGTAGCTTCGCTGGACTCATGTATTTGTTTGTCCATTTTAACGCTATCTCCGGTTTGTTCTTCCACAACCATTTCCTTTGTTTCTCCGATTTGAACGGCATCTTCTTTTGGTTTTTTTGTTAAATCTACTTTTGTAACAGTAGATGGTTCATTTTTTGTTGTTGATCCTGTTTTTAAATCAACTTTGTAATCTGCTTTTGTTTCTGTTTTAACCTCACCACTTTTTTCAATAGGGTTTTCAGCTATAACTTCATCGTTTGTTTTTGTTTCTGACATAATATAATAATATAAAATTAATAAATAATACTACTTAAAGACCAAAGCCATTTAAGTTTATTCCACCCAGACTATCATTACCTGATTCAAAATCTACAGGGCCTGAGTCATTGTTTCTTTGTGCAATCATTTCACTTTGTTGTGTTGCTTGCATTTTTGTTCTTTTATCTTTACGATCTTCTATTTCTGTTTCCTTAGCGCTCATATATCCTTTTTCCATTTGAGCTAATTGTTTTTGGTATTGAAACTCTATCTCCATTAACTCTTTTTTTATTTGAGCTTCTTTTTCAATTTTTTGTATTTCAAAACCAGCTTTACCTTGTTCAATTTGTAATTTTGAAGCTGCCATAGCCTCGTGCTTTTGAACTTCATATAAAGCAGATGCCTCTTGAGCCTGTATATTAGCTTGTGATTGAGCAGCTATATTTTGTTGCGCAATCTCTTGATCCATTTTTTGTTTAGCTTTACGTTTAACTTTTAGCATTTGATTAGCTAATTTCAAGTTTTTAATTTGTCTTATATCAATAGCATCTTCTAAAAATATTTGACCTGACTGTAAAGCTACTTGTATATTTTCTTCTAATTTAGCTATTTCTTCATCGTCTGGCTCTAGTTCAAGATATATACCAAATTCAAACAAGTTTAAATTAGACATTTCTTCTAACGTACCTACGTTAAAATTACTAACAGATTTCTTTAAAGTATCTGCTAACAAATCAAACTCTAACATATCAGCTATTCTAAGTGATACGTTTTCTGCTGCTTTTACAGTTAAGTACAAACATGCTTGTAATATATGACGTGTAGCTGTATTGCTATTAGCTGCGGCCATTTTTTGTATACCAACTAAAGCATCTTTATCAGGTGTGCTACCATCTCTAGCTTCATTTAGTCCTGTGACGTCACGTATCATCTGAAGATAGTATTGATATGTACCTATAAGTGATTGTATTTTACCATTAGCGCTTGAGGTTTGAAGTTCTTGAATTGGCACTTTACCTCTATTAGGGTCACCATCTTGTGTTAAAGATCTACCAACAATAGAACCTGTTTGGAAATACATGTTAAGCGCTTCTTGAGGATTGTAATTTGTGCCATTTCCTAAATCAACTTCAGCTAAACCATCAACATCTACAAACACACCATCAGGAACCATTCTCGCTATAACTTGTTGTAGTTTTAAATGCGTTAATTGAATCATATCAGCAAAACCTGTTATTCTACCTACTAAAGACTCTATACGTCCTCTATACATTCTAGGAGCACATATTTGATAATTCATATTTACCTTGGTCATGTTAGAAAAAGGTCTTGTCATGTTCTGTGAAACTTCCCATGACAACATGTTATCAATACCTAGCACTTTAGCTCCACTATATAAGACTTCTATAGATCTTGATACTCTTTCAAAGTTGTCATTAGGTGGAGGGTTAAAAAAATCTGTTTTTTCTAAAGCTTTTTCTAAACCTTGATCTGTGTATTTAATTTTAAATACTTGATTACTATAGGTTTTATATTCAAAAAACAAAACAGCAACCATATCTGGAGACTCATTCCAGTTCCTAAGATAATTTTGAGTGCCTGGAAATTTTTCAATTCTTTTTAATTCATCAGGTGTTAATTCTGGGAATTGTTTTTGTAAGTCAGACAAATGTATCATTTTAACCTCACCTACATAATAAAGATCTTGAAAATTAGGATCATCAGTATAAGAATATACTAAATTAGCTGGATCAACATACTCTACAGTTATACCGTTGGATCTATTAAAATTAGTTTTTACAGCTCCAATACCTAACACAACTAAATCTTGTAACATTCTTTTTTTAGTCTGTATGTATTTATTTTGAGCCATCACGTTTGATATAGCTTCTTCTTCTGCTATTTCAATTGACTGCTTGTAACTAAGCTGCATGTGTAAACTTAACTCTTCTTTGTTTTCAGGTAAATTTTCAGGAGAGGAAGTAGACCATAGATTCATGCCGATCTCTTTCTCTGCTTTTTGTAAAAATGATCTAGCTTGTATATCTCTTAATAAACCTTCAGCGTAATTAGTTCTTTTCTTTTGAGATTCTGGATCTTGAGCATAAGCTTTTACATCATAGTCTCTTTGAGACATGCCATTTACAACTATATCAACAAACTTAGGTATAATAGGTACAGGTTTCCAATCTAAATTAAGATAAGATAAATCGCCGTTAATAGATAATTCATCTTTGTATTTTTGTATAGACTGTTCTCCTCTAGAGTATAATCTTAAATTATGGAAATTAGCAAAATTCATAGAGAACCTATCACCGCCTCTATTACTTCTGAACCACTCATACTCTATAGCTCTACCTACACGAGTACCGTACTCTAAGCTCATTTTCTCTGCATCAGGTACTACCTGACTAGGAAAACCACTGTTATAATTACCTTGAATCATTTATTTTATTATTTTAGAAAAATCTCCTTTATTGTTATATTTTGAAAAACCTAAAGAAACTTTTTCTCTAATTATTTCATTTATTGGTCTATATTTATTTTTATTACATGCCATAATAGCAAGTCCCGAGCTAATAGAGGCATCATGCTTGGTTCTATTATTTATATCAAATTGAGCCCAGTCTTCTAGCGTTCTTTGAAAATACATGCTACCAAATCATTCACCTAAATCACCAACGTAATCTTCTATGTAAGTTTCTATAGCAGCAGCGTGAGCTTGCTTAATATCTTCGCTTGAATTAGGTATACCACCTATTTCTCTTTCTGTTATTGATAACTTTATTTTATCTGGTCTATTCATAGAAAAATTTCTATAACCTCTACGTTTTAAATAGTATAATAATCTAGGTTTATTGTTTTCTGCTAGTATTGGCATACCGTAAAAATGCAAAGCCATTAAAACATCTTCAAAAAACATTTCAGCAGTTTGTGGTCTAGCTATATATTCTAAAAAAAAGTTATTAGAAGGCGCTTCGTCCATGCTAAATTTAGTTAAACCATGTAAAGATCCGTTAGAACCTTTACCGTCTACTGTACCTGATATATCATAGCTATCACAACCAAAAGCCCCTATGTGCTCGTTGGCAGGGTATTTCATGTTATGCTTTACAAATATTTGGTTTTGTAAATGAACAGGTGGAACCCATGATACTTTAAATCTACCGTTTTTGTTTGGCACAAATATAACTTTAGTATCTTGAACTCCATCTTCCCAATGAAAACTACCAGTTGTAACAACTGAATTTCTTTCTAGGTCTTCATTATAATCTATTTGTTGATAAATCTTAGTTAAATTAAATAAAGACATTTTAGACTCGTCTCTAAAAGCGTGTTTTGTTGTACGCGGAAACTGTCTATAGAATTCATTTAATCCATCTTGATCTTGCTTAAGACCTTCTACCTCATTCTCCCAGTATTCAATAACCCCAATTTTGATTGGTGTTCCATGAGGTCCATACACTTTTTTTGATGGCGTGTCGAAGACAGGGTAGCCATAAGAATCAATGTATCCCTCGTAATTCCATTCCATAGGAATGAACAAAGAATAGAGTCCTGAACGTGTTTGTCCATTAGCGTTTCTTTTTGTAACGTCTGAGTCATCGTATAGTTTTTTAAAATTTCTACCACCTTTATCTAAAGCATTTGACGTACTTCCCATCATACACTTACCTATAATTCTAGAACCTAACCTTAATGTTGTCTTGGTAACACGCCAGTTATTTTGTATATCATTAGGTCTTTCCCATTTACCACTTTCATCATGCACTAACAATCTCAGTTTCTCACCATCATAAGCATTGTCTCCAGTGTTTTTCCAATCAATAGTTGTGTCAAGTCCAGTAAGTTCTTCGTTTTTTTCTGTAGATACTATAGACCTTCTTGTAAACTTAGAAGCTGGCACACGATATGCTAATTCTGTCTTTGGTCTATCCATACCATCTTGTATTGGTTTGAAAAAGAAAGGATAGTTAACTGATATTGGCACTACCTTATCTGTAAACATTTTTTTAGCATCAGCACCTGACTTTGATAATATACCAAAACGCGCATCAGTTGATATTGTAGCCATGTTAACAGTTTCTCCAGACGCCATAAATGAAAATCCAGATCGTCTGTTTTTTAAATAACACATGCCATAACTTCTGTCGTCTGCTCTGCAAGCTTCCCAAAATATAAAAAATAATCTATTTGATTCTCTAAAATCTGGCTGACCAACATCAATTTTTGACCACTGTAAATACATGTAATGAGTACCTGTTAAATATATAGGTTTATCTTTATTTATATACCAAAAACCTTCTTCACGTCTTTTGAA
>Ga0181397_1000390_pt1 | contig 16554 bp, 18 predicted proteins | sample 20SPOviralmetaG_FD_130126 | JGI IMG/M metagenome (GOLD analysis project Ga0181397, IMG submission 130126) | Marine viral communities from the oligotrophic San Pedro Time Series (SPOT) site, San Pedro Channel, CA, USA - 20 SPOT_SRF_2011-02-23 | ecosystem: Environmental > Aquatic > Marine > Strait...
ACCCCATCATACATTTACCTATTATTCTCGAACCGAGCCTGAGGGTGGTTTTTGTGACACGCCAGTTATTGAGGATGTTTTCCGGACGCTCCCATTTTCCAGCTTCATCATGGACGAGAAGTGCGAGCTTCTCTCCATCATAGGAATTATCTCCGGTATTTTTCCAATCAATGGTGGTGTCCAATCCTTCCAACTCTTGGGGTTTATCCTTCGACTCGAGTCTTTTACGTGTAAATTTCGAAGCGGGTACTCTGTACGCAAGTTCTGTCTTGGGGCGATCCATACCGTCCTGTATGGGTCTGAAAAAGAATGGATAATTGATCGATATTGGTACCACTTTATCTGTGAACATTTTTTTCGCATCGGCTCCAGATTTGGACAGTATTCCGTACCGTGCATCGGAAGATATGGTAGCGAGGTTAACTGTCTCCCCGGATGCCATAAACGAAAAACCGCTACGTCTATTCTTGAGATAGCACATTCCGTAACACCTTGTATCTGCTTTACACGCTTCCCAATAAATAAAGAATAATCGATTGGCTTCTCGAAAGTCTGGCTTCCCAACATCAATCTTGGTCCACTGCAAGTACATGTAGTGAGTGCCAGTAACATAAGTAGAGTTACCTTTGTTATTGAACCAATAACCTTCTTCACGTCTTGTAAATTCTCTATCAATGTATTCATGCCATTTTTGTTTAAATTCATCTGGTAATTCTTTCCAATCAAATATGCTTTTTATTCTTTTAAGCTCTTTAGGATATTCGTGTGGTTTCCATTTATTGTTTTCATTAGAAACTTTTTGTGTTTTAGGTAAAGCTATTTTTAAATTCTGTATGCTATACACATCTCCAATTTGCCCTGTTTTACTTACAACAACAATATCATATTCTTTATTATAACCATACTTCCATTTTTTAGATTTGTTTAATCTATTAATAGTAGTTTTTTTAATAGGTTCTATTATTTTATATAAACTTTGTTCGTACATTATCTAGATCTTCTTTCAGCAAAACCTTTAAAACTCTGTTCCTTTACTTCTATAGGTTTATTTTGTAACAAACTTTCTTCTTCTTGTATTCTATTTAAAATCTCAAAAGCATCAAATATAGCTAGTTTTTTTGTAGCTGCAGCATTTTTCAATCTATCAGCAGATATATCATCATCAGAATCAACAATAGGTTCTTTAGCAACTTTTATTAATTCTTCTACAGCTTTATGTCCAGCTTGGATTATATTCTTTTTCGTGTCCTTGACGTTCATATTTTATACAAATTGATTTAATTGGAACTCTATATAGCCTTTCATTGTCTATAATAAATTCATATTCACTATTTGGAGTAAAACCAATTAGTGTATTTTTTTTAATTAATTTATTGTTTTCTATGTATTTTACAACACCAGTTAATTCAATTTCTTTTTCTTGAGAAAAAATATCATTGTTTTCAATAGGTTTAACAAAACAAAATTCATCAATAGATTTCCATCTTTTATCTTGCTTGTACATAAAAATTTGATCTAAATAAATAAAATACTTATTTTCTTTAAAGTAAGATGAGCTATCTACCTCTTCACCTCTCATATTACTATATCTTCTAAAAATATTGTGATGAACTATAACTTCATCTCCTATTTTTATATTTGTTTTAACATTTTTAGGTGTAGATATTACAACAGCATTTCTATTCACATATCTATGATCTTGTATTTCAGTGTTTAATATTAAATTATTTTCACCTATTTTTTTTGTATTATTATATCTTGATTTAATAGGTTCAACAATAAAAGCATATAAACTCTGCATTAATATTGTAAATTGTATTCTACGCTAACAGCCATATTTTTATTAAAATCTTTCCAAGGTAGTATTTCACCTTGTTTTTTTATAAATATACTAAATTTTTCTTCTTTTTCTACAATATCACATATAATATGGCCACCATATACTTCTTGACCAACCGCATAATGCATTGCAGAGTCTTTATAGTCTCTACCTACACTTATTTTTCTAATTAAATTCATATTTTATTTTTTAAATATACTCGCTGCTTTTTCTCCACTTCGTCCTCCAAAATAGGCTAATACAACTGACATCATAACTTTTTCAAAAGTATCGTTCCATGTTTCACCTATATGGAATGGTATTGATTCTACACTATCTAATATTCCGGCTAATGAAAATATAACAATACACCACACTAAAACTAGCGGGCGTACATTTTTAGAAAGCCATGAATCTGACATAGAATCTGCTTGCCATCTTGAAGTGATGCTTTCCATTTCTTTATTTTGTTGTTCAAATATAAGCTGTTGTAATTTTATTTTATCGTCATTACTTACGTCAGATTTACCTATTGCTGCTATAGCTTCTGCCGGTGTTGAAGCTCCACTAATTAAATTACCTAAAGTAGGGTTTACTAACGATGCAGCACCGAATAAAAGTTTACCTACAGTAGTTTGTGCAAATTTCTTTTTTTTATCACTCATTTTATTTTATTTATATGGAAACATTTCATTTAAACGTTTTTTTCTACCTTCACAACCACATGGTATATTCAAACCTTTAGAAACTTTATCTACAATAGTTTTAATACCACTGGCTTTTGTTATTTTTTCTACAGTATCTCCTAAACCTTTTGATTTCATGTTTTAATCTAATATTGATTGTAAAAAATTAATTCTATTTCTTTTAGCTAATCCTGGATCTTCTTTTTTATTTTCTTTTTTGAAATTTATACCTGAAAAAAGCGCATCACCACTAAATTCACCTTCATCTTTTGATTGTAATAATTGTTGTTCAAACCATGCACCAAACTCCATATTTTGGTTTTTATAAGGATTAGGACCTTTTATTTTAAGTTCTTGTTTATATGCTAAACCTAAAATAGCATCTAAACCAGAAAGGTGAGTTGGGTTTGTAGGTGATTCTTGACCAAAACCAGATATACTTCCTGGTAATGTTGTTTTTATTTTACCATAAGGGTACTCTGATCCATGTAAACCTTCGTGTAACGATAATTCCTCTACATTTTTTATAGGTACTGTCGGTATAAAATAACCACCCTGAGAACGATTTTGACCATAATGTTTACCTATATATATATTTTTAGGTCCTAATAGATATGTAGCCTTTTTGCTAAGACCAGTATGTTTTCCTTTTTCATCATATAAAGAAGGCCTTGATAAACCAAAATTTAACTGTTCTTCTAAATTGTATCTATTGAAATCTCTGGCATGGTAAGAATACTTATCTGTGTTATACTTTCCTCTAGATTTATCTAATTCATTTACTTTTATAAAATCTTTATCCTTTGTGTCTAAAACGGTTCTATAAATATTTTCTGGATAATATTTATTATAATATTTATCATAACCATAATATCGTTCCATGTTATTACTTTGTATTTGGTATCGATTTTCATGTTCTTCGCTACCCTCAAAATAATATTTTTCACCAACACTTGAAACTGAATCCTTTAATTTCATTTTGTTTCTAATGTTAATATAATTATCTGTTTTGTCACGTATAAAACCATCTTGAGAATAAGTTGATAATGAACTATATGTATCAAAATTTACATTTTTATTTATTAAATTAACAAGCTTTTTATTTCTTTGTTCAGAAAATCTTTTTATTAATGCATTATTTTTTAATTCACCTAAATTAAAATAAGTTTTTATGTATTTACCATATTCATCATATCCTTGATTCTTATTGAAAATAACGAAATTCTCTCTTTCTATGCTATCACTTTTTTCTATACCTTCTTTATTAAAAAAATCTCTATATCTCAATGCTAATTTTAATCTATTAGATTCTTTTATATTTATATTATCAGTTTTATCATTTGTATCAAAAAATGTTTTATAATTCTCATATTCTTCTTGTGTAGGTGCTTTATCAAAATCTATATTATCAGAAAAATATTTTGTTTTGTCTTTATATTTAGGTAATTTGTTTTCATTAATCTTACGTGTTAGTAATGAATTGACAGACCTTTCTAACCTTGGTTTGGCTTTAAATTTTTTTAATAATTTAAGTATGTTAGGATCTAGTTCTTCCATTTAAAATTTATTATATATTTTATATAGATTTTTTAAATCATTATCGTTATAATTTTTCATTATATTTTTTCCTAATAATTCATCTGATATACTAGATATTTGTTCAACATTAATATCTCTAGGGTTTTTAAGTTGTATTAAAGAATCTAATTTAGGAGTTACAATATCTTTGAATTCTGAGTAATTAAAACCTTTTTTATTTATACCTAATAAATATTTTGTTGCATTGTATCTAGCACCTAATTCAGAACGAAAATCAAGTTCAGAATAAGAATTATTTATATAGTTATTAGAATTTTTTATACCTAAAGAGTTTTTAGTAAAATCTAATAATCCTTGTGATTTAGCAGCCCCAAAACCAATCTCCGCGTGAGATAATTCGTGTTCTAAAACAGGATTTAATTTTTTAAATCTTTCTCCATAAAGATTTTCGTCATATCTACCATCACCATTAATAGGTCTTTCTACAAAATACCTAAGATCAACCTCCATTGATTGACTAGTGTGATAGTCCATAACTTGCGCATATCCATGATTAAGATCATGAAATCTCACTGGTATACGATATTTTCTAATCGCGTTCGATTTATCAGTTGATGATAAATTTTTATATTCATCTGAAAAATATAAACTCATTTGTTCATCTACAAATCTATTTTTATATTTTCCCATGTTTTCTCCACTTAACTCATTGGTTGGATAATACTCGTCACCAGCTTTTGGTAAATTATGACTATATTTTGTACTAAATTCTTTAGCTTGTTTTATTCTGTATTTAAAAAAATCTTTTTCAGTTTGTATATTTTCAAATTCTTTTTGTTTTTGTGTTAAACCAGTTATATTTTTTTTCATATCATATCGCTTAAACCTAGAAAAAACATTTAAATCTAAAATAGGGTTTCCTAGTGCATCTGTTTTTATTCCTTTTACAATTTCAAAATTTTTTAAATCTTCTTCATATTTATAATGAGAAGCAGAATTTTTTGGAACATTACTATTAGCTAAAGCAGTTGCACGAGCTATATTCATTTGTGTATCTAAATTTTTTTGTAATTTAAAATTAGAGTTATTTTTTTTAACACTAGTAGATTCTACAACAGGTTCTTTTATCAAAAATCTATTTATTTTTTTTGTACTATTTTTTTTAAATTTTTCTAATAATTTAAGTATGTTAGGATCTAGTTCTTCCATTTATTTTTTTGATAATTTATACTTACCTTTTTCTTCTTTTATGTATCTTCTATCATATATTTCAAACTCATTTACTATACTTTCTAATGGTCCTTTAAAATCATACTTATCATATATAGCTATATATTTTTCTTTTCTAACTTCATCATATCCAACACTAACTTGAAAATTTTGTAGTGGATCTATTCCTTCAAATTTATCAGAATCCATAAAACCTTCACGTATATAAGGAGTAAGTCCCTCTATACTCACGGTATCACCTACTTTTTTGTTTTCTATTTTTTTTAATAATTTTTCATAATCAATAACATCATCACTTAAAGCATAATATTTAGCATTAGGGTTTTTTGATTTAGTAGGTTTAAATTTAGTTTGCTTAATAATATATTTATTTTTAGTTTCTAAACCTAAAGACATAGCCCAAGCTTCATCACCTATTGTATAATCACCATCTTTATCTAAAGAAGGAGGAGTTGTGTTATTTATTCCTAATTTTTTACCCATTAAACTAATCATCGTAGTTGTCATAGTAGTAATGTTTGGATAACTCAAGGGTCTTACATTATCAAATATAAACTGTTTATTCTCTTTTGATATATCAGAAAAATCTGTGTATTGAGACATTTTATCCATTATAAAATCGCTAACATTGTCCACTGCTTTAGCACCACGCTTTAATGCTGGAAAAACAATATCATCATCTAAAACATTACCACCTCTTCCTGAATTAGAAAATTGTAAATCTTGTATTTCGTTTATTTGATTTTTAATTAAACTATTACCAAAACCTATATTATTATTTATAGATTTGTTTTTTTTAAAATTTTTTATAAAATCAAATATTTCAGGATCAAAGTTTTCCACTATTTTTTCTTATTAGGAACACAATTAGGAACATTTCTACCGCCTTTTTTCTTCATTCCTACCATTTGGTAACCTTTCCAACATGGATTTTTTTTTGATTTCTTTTTTGCCATAATTATAATTTTAACATTTCCAACGTCTTCTAGCTGCTTTACCTCTTTCACCTGTCCAACCTTTTGATCTAGCACAAAAAGATTTTCTACGTTTAGCTGCTTTGCTGCCTTTTTTTACTTTACCTGTTACAGCTGTTTTTAATTTACTACCAGGATTATTTTTTCTATACTTTTTCACACCGGCTTTAGTCATACCAGCACCTTCTTTAACAGTACGAAAGTTTCTACTTTTACCTTTAGTAGTTTTTCTTACTTTTTTAGCAGGCATTATTTCTTAGATTTTTTTTTAGATTTTTTCTTTGAGATTTTTTTAACTAATTTTGATTTTTTTCCGTAAGGCATAATTTTAATTTTAAGGGTTAACGTTCTTTATCTTTTATCATATCATCTAAAGCTTTATTAAAAACTTTATCAGTATATGATTTATTTTTATAAAAAATATTTTTTCTAGTTACAGGAACATCTTCGTCACCCAATAATATCCTGTAAACTCTACTAATTAATTGTTTTGTTTTAAAAGAAACACAATATATACTATACTTTATAGTTGTTCTATTTCTATTTCTCCATACATCTATCCAACCTTCATCACGTAATCTTTCCCAACGATGTTTATCCCAACTGTAAGTGTAAACACCATCTTTAAAATCTTTTATAGAAAATCTATTTAAACAATCTAAATATATAAGAAGTTCTAAGTCTGCTTCTTTTATTTTATATGTTTTACAAGCCCACTTTCTAACTATTCTATAATATTTTAATATTTGTAATTCTTTTAAATCACTTGAAGAGAGTTTCATATAACAATAACAACGTCTTGTTGTCTAATAACATAATATGTTTTATTATTATATTCAACCATATGGCCAGCATGTTTATCATAATAAATTTTATCATTTGTTTTTAAACCATCTGTTTGGTTGCCAACACTTATTATGTGACCTTTTAAATAACGTATATCTTTTTTATCATTATTAGTTAATATTAGTCCATTAACTTTTTTTGATTCTTCTTTTATTTTTTCTATTATTATGTAATTATTTATCGCCTGCATCAATTCTCATATTAGAAATTACACAATCTGCAGATATTATAGTGCTAACAACACTGACTGCGTTTTTTAAAGCTGTTTTTGTAACTAATACAGGATCTATTATTCCAGCCTTTAACATATTAGTTTCTTTACCATTTACAACATTTATTCCAAATCCTTTTTTATTACTCTCTACGTATGGTAAACCAGCATTTTCTATTATAACAGAATAAGGATATTTTATTGAGCTTAACAATATTTCTTCTCCTATATTTTCAGCTTTAATTTTTTGTGATGCATTTAAAAGTGCAACTCCACCTCCTGGAACAATACCTTCTTGTAGCGCTGCTTTAGTTGCATATATTGCATCTTCTACTCTGTCTTTTTTTTCTTTTAACTCTACTTTTGAATCAGCACCAACTTTTATAATAGCAACAGAACCTGTCAACATTGCTATTCTTTGTTCTAATTTATTTTTTATAAAAGCATTAGTTTCTATTTCTATTTTGCTATACACACTTTTTATTCTTTCTTTAGCTTCTTCATTAACTTCTTCTATAGTAAGAACAGTGTTTTTATCATCTGTAATGGACTTTAAGCATTCACCTAATACATCAGGTTGGATTAAATCTAAATCATCTCCTAATTGCTCATCTATTATTTTAGCTCCGGTTAAACAAGCTAAATCTTCTATTGTATCTCTTTTTGTAGAAGCAAAACCAGGAAGATCAACAACATTGACTTTAATATTACCTTTAACTTTGTTAGTTAACAACGCAGACATAGGCTGCTGATCTACAGAGGCTACAATTAGTAAGCTTCTTTTTGTTTTAATTATATGCTCTAAAACTGCTTGTATTTTTCTAATGTTAGTTATTGGAGAAGCTACTATTAACACATAAGGATTTTCTAAAACAGATTTATCTTTATTTTCATTAGTAGTCAAATGATTAGATTTTAAACCAGAGTCAAACTGTATACCTTCTACATTTTCGTAGTAAGTTTTTTCAGTCTCCGACTCTTCCATTAATACAACTCCATTTTTTCCAACTTTATTATAAGCATCCGCAATTATAGAACCTAAAATATTATCATTGTTAGCTGATATAGTACTCACATCCTTGAGCTTATCATGTTTAACATCAATAGAGATTTTATCTAGATAATTGTTTATTTTAAATAAACCAGTTTGTAAACCTAATTTTATATCTCTTATATTATATTTTTCTTTTTTACAATTTTTTAAAAGTGAGTAAGCAAGGACGGTTGCCGTAGTGGTACCGTCTCCTGCTTCTTTCACTGTGTTTTTAGCAGCTTCTTTTAAAAGTGTTGCTCCTATGTTTTCTAAAGGATCAAATAATATTACTGATTCAGCTACAGTTACACCATCTTTAGTTATAACTGGTTTGCCTAATGAATCTTCATATATTACACATTTTCCTGAAGCTCCTAGTGTAGACTTAACAGCTTGTGTTAATTTTTCTACACCTATCATTATCTTATTGTTAGCATCTGCCCCGAAAGACAAATCTTTAACTATCTCACTTGGGTTATTATATTCCATTTAATTTTATTTTATTGGTAAGTGGTTTTATTTAAAGCTCTTTACTACTTTAGGTCCTTTTAAAAACTCTATTTTTTTTAGATAATGTTCAATACTTTCATCAATAGCAGTTTCGCAGCTATCAACTGTTTCACGTCTTGTAACATCTATCCATTTGTTTTCATCATTCAGATCTTTGTGTTCTGCTTGAAAAAACCCATTAGGTAGTTCAACTATACGCCAGTTTTTTTTCTCAACAACATGTTCCCAAAGCTTTCTGGTTGCTTCGGTTATTCCTTGGGTACTATTGTTCCCCCAGGAATAGGTTTTATAAAAATAGGTCATGGTTAATGGTTAATATAGGTTTTGTCTATATTATGCTTTTTTTAATACTTCTGGTCCTACAATTTCTTCTTCACCTTTTTCTTCAACAGGTTCGTAGTTACCAGTTTGAATATCAATTTTTATTTTACCGTACTTTTCTTCTAGCTTAGCTTGCAACTTATTCAAGTCTTGTTGAACTTCTGCTGCAGCGTGATTAAGCTGGTGTTTTTGTAACTCTAGGTTTCCAATTTGAGAAGCAGCTTGGTTAAGCTTTCCTACAAGTCCCTGTAGTTCTTCTAATTGTTCTTGGCTAATTTTGTTTTCTTGGTTTTCCATAATTTTAATGTAATTTTAATTTAATTTAATTGAATTTAATTATTACGCCCACGGCATTTCCGAGACGTCTTCGTTTGTTGGTATTTTTTGTTCGCTAATATTTTTGGTTATAACTTCTTGCATGTGATCGACTGGGTGATTAGCTTTTGCCCATTCAATAACATCTTCTTCTGTAACTGAAGACAAAGCAGTAAAACTTTCAGAGTTAGGTGCACCAATAGGGCACGCTCCTGAGAATTCTGCAGTGTAAGGATTCCCTTCGGAATCATTTTCATCATCAGTTCCTACGTATTTAAAATTTACGTGTGTAATCACATCCGACAAACCGTCGAGACTGGGTGCTTTTTTCATAGCCGTGATAGCCCATGTGTAAGTAATTGCCATAATTTATTGTTTTTTTTGTTAATTTTAACTATTTATTATTATCACTTGTTTTTACAAGTATCTAATTTAGTGAATATACTAATTATTTTCTAAAGTTTCGAGTCTTGACTTAAGATCATCTATAATTGTTTGTTGTTCTTTTATTGCGTTTACTAAAACCGCTGTAAGTTCTCCATAAGCAACTGATTTTAATCCTGAATCAGGCGCTTCAACTATCAACTCTGGTAATACTGCCTCTACCTCTTGTGCTAACACTCCGACTTTAGTTACACCTGTATTAAAATCTGTTCTATTGTAATAAACACCTTTCAGGGCTTTTACCTTGTCAATAGCGTTAGGTATTTCAACTATATTTTCTTTTACTCTTTCATCCGAGTTCTGCGTCAATGAACCATTTATAGTCATATTAGCTGATGTCATATAAAACGTAAACCTTGTACTTGATCCTTGTCTCCAATGTATATCACCAACATTTGCATCGAAATACGTATGTGAGTTATTTGTATGAAACCTAAAATAGTTTCCAGAAACCCCTCCCATATATATATTAGATGTACCGCTTGATCCCACCGTGTGGCTTCCTGCTGTTTGTAGGGCACCCGCCATTGTCAAACCGTTAATAACACTAGTTGATGTAGGATTTGTATAATAATTAGTATTATCTGAATCGTAATATATAGGCGCTCTTGCGTCTGGTGCACCGATTAATCTACCGCTATTATCAATATAAGATACATCACCACCGTCTCTTCTGAATTGAACAATTCTGTTTGATGAAGAATCTGCAACTATATACCATCTATTTGAATGGTATTGTATTTTACCTGCACCACCTGGATTACCTGTCCAAGATGATGATGCTGAAGATAATATAGAAGAATTTGTAATATTTATTGCGCCATGACCAGCATTACAATCAATTACACCAGCAGCTGTTATTGAACCTCTTATATTTATAGTATTACCACTCTCACCAATAAACATTTCTTGACTACCAGTATCACCATACCAATGTTGCGCTTGCAACACGTAAAAAGCTGTATCCCATCTTGGCGCCGCTTGTTTTGAACTACTTTGTATTTTAAGAAAATTACTGGTACCATTAGGGTTAACATAATAACCTGTATCATCTCTATCATAAAACACAGGTGCTCTATAAGAGGCGCCTGCGTATCCTATGCTACCAGTATAAACATCATTAGTATCTAGTTGAACATACCAGGGCCAAACACCACTTATTTGTGCATAAGTAGTAGAATCAACTGGTGCACCAAGTACATAGAATCTATTTGAATTATTATGTAACGCTACTGACCTATGGTTTGTGTCCCTCATATATATTGTAGGGTCGCCACTTCTTAAGACTAATGTCCCCGCTTGCAAATAACTGTTTGTATCACTTGAATTATAGAAAATAGGCGCTCGCATGGAACTAGAAGATTGAATCAGCCCCATATAATGATCAGACCAGTTAGATGAAGAGCCAGCTCTCCATTTCCATGTGGTAGGAGTGTGGCCAGATACACCTCCATTACAAGTTCTATAATTAATATTAATCTCCCAACTTTGAGCACCTATCATAAACTCAGCACCATAGCCTTTCAGTTCCATTGTATCGTAAGCATGGTTTCTACCAATTTCAGAACCAGCGCCTGTACCACTTACACTTCCATTAAAATGAATAGTACTCAAGAAAGATTTACTAGCAGGATCTACATAATAACCCGTATCATTTACATCGTAAAATATTCCTGCTCGAATATCGTTTGTATTTATTAAACTCCCGCCATTTAATTGTATTTGTTGGTTAAAATAAAAATTTGATCTATCTGTGTATATATGAGCGTGACTTGTGTTTGCTGGTCCGAAAAGTATGTAACCAGAATCAGTTTGAAGTTTTACTCCCCATGTATCCCCGAAAAATCTACCATTATTAGTAGAACCTACAAATTCCATTGTATTTACTTGGCTTGTACTAGCGGGATTTAAATAATAAGTTGTATCGTTTGAATCATAAAATATTGGTGCTCTTAACGAGGTATTTCCAGTTATGTACTCATGAACAAAACCAACCCCATTTGAATCTACATAAAAAGTGTTTGTACCTGAAGCATTTCTAAAGTGAACATAACCTGCTGCTTGTAAATACCAGTGATTACCATGGTATTGCATTTTACCCCCTACTTCACCAGACCAACCATCAGAAGTTTGTCGCCAATCACCAATAGTTTTAAGTGCATTCCCTCCAGATGAAGAGGGATTTAAAAAGTATGTGGTATCATTTGAATCATAGAATACAGTTCCTCTAACATCACTGTTTACAACAAGATTGCTTCTCGTAATATTAACTTGCCCATTGTGTAATATATTCATTGCTGTTTTAGAACCTGTAGCATAACTATCAGTAGTAGCAAAATACATTTTAGTCCCATAACTACCATCTGATCTTATATATATACCCGCATCTGCAGATTGACCATTATTATGATCAGAAGCTCCAAATGTTATTGCAGCTCCAGCGTGATCAGTTGCACTATTAGGATCTAAATGTAATGCGCCTTTAGATGTACCTTGTGTAGTAGCATCCCAAACCGTTCCCGCATTTAAATCTAAAGTAAATAAGTTACTGCCGCTAGCAGGATTTAAATAATACGTGGTATCATTTGAATCATAAAATAAAGGTGCTCTTGCATCTTGTGTCACTTCTAAAATAGCATTACCACCATCAAGTTGCATTACTTTTAATGTATTAGCGGCTGTTGCTCTTATACCTGTTAAGTTACCATAAGTAGAGTTAAATGAGCCAAAAAATCCATTTGCACTTTCATAAGCCATATAGTGTCCGTCTACTAAAACAGAACCTTGACCATTTTTAGATAAAACTACAAATTCTGAACCTCCTGTCATTCCCAATCCAAGTTCACGAGTATAACTATGGCTCCCTAGATCACCATACCAAGAACCACTTTTAACCCAGTAGTTTGCACTAGCGTGATTGCCCCAGCCATATGCTGTGTTCCAGTTTGAATCATTATAGCCTGAGGCTGCAATAGTTCCTGCGACGGTTACAGTAGATCCATCATCAGTTATTATGGAATCATCTAATTGTGTTCCGTTAAATTTAACAACTTTGTTTGTTACAATGTTTGTAGGTCTAAACTGTGTTGCAGAAACATGCCCTGCAAAAGTTGCGTTACCACTAGAAAGCCTTAATGTATTTGTATTACTTTCCCTTAATAATATATCTCCAGAAGAATTAAAAGATTCTAGTCTAAATGTTTTATCATTATCTTGTCCTATAAAAACATAATCACTACCACTAAAATCACCATTAGAAGCGTCCATATAAACACCAGCAGAACCAGTTCCGGTGCTAGCAACATGGATCGTTGAGGTGCCACTAGCAGTTACTAGTAATCCAGGATCTCCTGATGCAGTTACTGTTCCTGTAAACGTTGGTGAAGCTAATGGTGCTTTTAAAGCAATACTATTTGTAACTGTTGTACTAAAGCTAGCATCATCACCTAAAGCGGCTGCTAATTCATTTAATGTATCTAATGTGCTTGGTGCACTATCAACTATACCTGCGACTTGATTGTCTACATATAATTTATTAGCTGCGTCTGTGTTTGCTGAAACTGTATCAATACCTTGTATTCTACCGGTACCCCCTAAAGTAATATTGCCGCCTATAACCGCTAAGTCATCATCAACTGTTAAACCATCAGCAATTCTTACATCGGCGTTTGACCCATCATTTAAAATAGATCCTCTAAATACGGCGGTATTTTGCACATACATTGATACCCCAGGTCCACTTGCATAAAAATAATTTGCTTGCGTTACAACTTCACCTGTATTTTGTACTCTTAGCGCGGTTGTGCCGTCACTACCTCTTGTTACATTAAGAGCATTACCACTAGATCCACTACCATTAATTATAACATTACCTGAAAATGTTGGTGACTCCTCAAAGTTAGATGTTATAACACCTGTACTTGAATTATAACTTAAAGCATTACCTGATACACTAATTGCACCTCTAGCTCTTGCATCAGTATAATATAGATTAGTACCCTCTGATAAATCAGAAGAACTTAAACTACCTATTCTTGAATCAACTCTGGCGTTAGTAAAGTATAGATTACTACCTTCACTAATATGTGCTGTAGTGATACCGTGACTAGTATGTAAATGTGCCTGGGTTAATACCCCGTCTTTTATAAAATCACCTGTTACTTTAGTTAATGCCATAATTTAATTTTTATTCTACTGGTGAGAAAGGATCGTGAAATGTTTTGTTTACTGGAACTTTTAGTGATGCAATTTGTGCATCTAGACCAGCTTTCATGCCGTTAACATCTAGCCCATCTTCTAGCCAAGCTATTACATCACTTTCTTTTAAACTGTCGTATTCAGTAAAGTTATCTGCGTCGTATTCTACAGAATGAGTTCCTATAGATGAGGCTATTTTTGTAGCATCATCATTGTCTACTGCGGAATATCCCCAGTGAATTGTGTTGATAACATTATCTTTGCTATCGTGGGAAATTTTTGCGTCTAACGCATTAATTGTCCATTTGTAAGTGTTTGCCATTTGTTTTATTTATTTATTTTATAATTTAGTTTAAAGCTATTCCACTTGGTATTATTGATTTGCTTAAAGAATTAGTCATATACTCTATTGTAACATATACCCCGCCATAACTTGCACCAGTTTGACTTTGTATATAGTTATTAGTAAAATTAATTTGTATTTCTCCATTTGTTCCCCCTGTTGTTGATGTTTGAGTTACTGAACTTACATTCCCTGAAGAACTTAAAGTTGTTAAACCGTAAATTAATGCTAAAGAACCAAAAGTAAAATCTACAGTAAAAGATCTATTTGTGTAGTTATTAGATCTGTTAAATACAGCACTATGGCCCCACATTCTTACCATAGTTGTACTGTTTAAATTTGCTTGACTTTGAACTGGAATTAATAATTTTGTTCCTAAAGACGTTACTGGATACCATTTTGTAATAGTCATTTTTTGAGGTGCTCCTTGATTATTACCAGAACCATAATTTTTTTGAACGTGATCTTCGCTGCCTTGATTTACTTCAAGCTTAGCACTAGGTGATGTCGTTCCAATTCCTAAATTACCACCACTTATATACGAATTAGCCCCCGCAGAGCTAATAAGAGATGGGTTTTGACCTGAACTACCAGTAACAAACAATTGACCGTGATTTGATGAGTTTAAACCAACATAACATCTATTAGCAGTTGTTCCTACACCTATAACATTAATACCATTATTGTTTGTGCCTTGTACAGATAAAGTTGATGAAGGCGAAGTTGTTCCAATTCCTACGTTACCTCCAGAAGGTTGAAAAATTATATTACCTGCGTTTGCAACACCAGATTCAATTGTTTGAAATATCCATTTTCTATCTGAAGCAGAAGCTCCACCTTTTACTTCACAAGTTAGAGTTGCATAATTTGACGCTTCATTTGATGTTCCAAATCTTGCGAACTCCACACCAGAAGTAACAGTTTTAGCCTGACCACTAGCAACTTCTAATTTAGCATTAGGCGAAGTTGTTCCAATTCCTACTTTTCCTGAGCTTCCTATATATAATCTTGAAGTGCCTGTCGTAGCAAATTGAATTTCAGTATCTCCAAAAACAGCTAATCTATTAGTAGAAGTAATATCATATAAACTTAAAACTTGTGAATTTCCTCCATTAGTTTTAAAACCATAAGTATTACCAGTTCCTAAAGTTCCTGTTAATTTTAAAAAATAATTACTTTCGGCTTGCTCGCTAATATGTAATTTAGCGCTAGGAGAAGTCGTTCCAATACCTAAATTTCCATCTGATTTTAAATATAATGGCACTGAACTTCCTTGTCTTATTCTAAAATTACTTGTTGAAGCTAAATCTAAAGCAAATAAATTTGATGTCATACCAAAAACCCCACTACCATTATCATTTCTTATTTGTAATATATCAGAAGAAGCTCCACCATCAAAAATACCTCTTCCTTCTACGTGTAATTTTTGTTCAGGGGAAGCCGTGCCGATCCCGACACTTCCGTTACCCATTACCGCTAAAGCATTGCTATCACCAGCTGTATTTACTCTTAATCCATAAGTCAATATATTATTACTACTTGTTTGAACGTTTAATCCGTTTGCAGAATTATGAGTAGCAGAGTTATATAAATAAGCAAGATATACACCGTTTGCTGGAGCACCTTCAACTTGAAATTTAGATGTTGGCCCAGTCGTTCCGATTCCTACTTTTCCATTTCTTAAAATGGTCATTAAATTTGTTCCAAATCTACTAAAAGTAAAACCACTTGTGGTTAATGTAGAAAAATCTGTATTATCACCTTCCCTAATATTGAAATCCATTCCATTTGGTGCGCCATCATCAGTGGCTGCTACTAACGTCATACCAGCACCAGTTGCATTACTTTTTGAAACCAAAGATGGATAAGAGTTAGCGCCAGAACCATTTGCAAATGACCAAGTCCCTACTGGTAATGTAGTTATATTGTTAGTATAACCACTTGCTCCAACAAAAATATCTGTTTTACCTATTGGCGAAGTCGTCCCTATTCCTACTTTTCCAGAAGCACCATCAACAACTAATCTTGAGTTTGTATTATGTGTTAAATGAAATACAGCACCTCTATTTTCTAATCCAATAGGAGT
>Ga0181397_1000392_pt1 | contig 16481 bp, 30 predicted proteins | sample 20SPOviralmetaG_FD_130126 | JGI IMG/M metagenome (GOLD analysis project Ga0181397, IMG submission 130126) | Marine viral communities from the oligotrophic San Pedro Time Series (SPOT) site, San Pedro Channel, CA, USA - 20 SPOT_SRF_2011-02-23 | ecosystem: Environmental > Aquatic > Marine > Strait...
GAATATAGAGGTATATGTGATGGATTAGATAGATTATTAAAACATTTTATAGAACTAGAGGAGAATATAGATGCCACCAAAACCAATTAAAATAAAAAAGAAACCTAAAGATAAATTAATTTATATCTATGGAGATGAGATGAATGATGTATGGGAACACTTTAATATGACTGTAAGAGATGATGATGATAGGATTGTATTAAAGTTTGTTAGGTTTGAATCAAGAGATAGCTATGCTAAATGATAAATTAAAAAATGAAAAGATATTAGATTTAACACTACACGAGATTATGGAGATTGTAGATAATAACCCTAATATAAAAGTAGATTTAGTAGATAATTTATATTATGCTTTATTAGATAACTGTGTAGATAATCCTAATAAAGAAGATTAGATATGCCTAAGTTTACATTATATGCTAAGAAAGTTTATTACTATCGCAAGGAGATTAATGCCAGAGATAGGAAGACCGCAGAAAAGAGAGGCGACCAGTATGAATCAGAGAGATTATTTATTCCTACTGGTGAAGAATTTTATATAACCAGTATAGAGGAGAATGAAGATGACGTATAAAGAAAAATATGAACAGTTAGCAGAACAGTTAGTAGGAGATAACGCTACTGAAAGATATACTCAAGAAGAATTAATTAATGAAGTTAGTAGATTAAAAGATATAGAGGAGAAATCTTATGAAAACAAGTAAACCAAAAATAGATGAAGTAACATTAAACTTAATTAATAAACTAAAGCAGATAGATGATACAATCAATGAAGGTGCATGGGAGTATATACATCTAGGAGATATACTAAGATTACAAGATGCTTTTCATACTACTATTAATCACTATGACTTAAAGAAAAAAGGTGGTATAGGAGAACATGGAGCAGATGAAGGTAAATACACACAATTCTGGCATAGTGATTATGTATGCTATACAAACCCAGAAGCATATGACCCAAGCAAGGTGGAGAAAGATGATGAGTGAATATAAATACACATATAGATTTAGTGAGCAGACAGTAGACACTAGGTACTACAAGGTAGAATCTAATGCTAAACTTACTCAAGCTGAGATGCAAGATTTAGCTTGGTCAGTAGAGCAGACAGAAGGAGAAACCTTTAAATGTAATGAAGGCAAAGCTACTTTTGAAGGTACTGAGTTTGGAGATGATGCACAGTATCAAATGGAAGAAGGAGAGGAGGACTTAGCAGATGATTAAATATATTATATACACACAAAAGAACTGCATCTATTGTGCAGAGGCTAAGTCTATCTTTGATGAAGCCGGCGAAGTATACGAAGAAAGAAAACTAGATACTGCAGAGAAAGTTAGGAGATTTAAAAATGCCGGACATACTACTGTACCACAAATCTTTCTACATATAGGAGGATTCCATGAACTAGAAGAGTTTTTCTTTGGAGATGATGTATCGTTTAAACCGGATATAAAGCTCGTGGAGGACACTAAACCACTAAAGATAGGTTCATTATCCGGAGAAAAGAAAGTGATATCCTTTGCAGAGAAAAGAGCTTTAGTAAAAGGTAGAAAATTATTAGAGGATAAAGATGAGTAAAAAAGTATTAGAGGCAGTAAGAGAAGCTAGTATATCTATTGCTTGTTGTTTAGACGAACCTAGTAAGGTTACTAAAAAAGATTTAGAACATATACAAGACCAGATAACTAAGATAGAAAATTATTTAACACCTTTTTATTTAGAAGAATTAGAGGAGATGAAAGATGAGTAAAAAAATTAAATGTCAAAAAGAAGGTTGCTCTAATGAAGCATACCCAGAAGATATGGAGAATGGTGCATCTAATCTTTTATTATGTGATGATTGCTATACAGAAATAAGATATTTACTGGCAGATTATTTAGAGATACACATACAAGATATTAAGATTTAAGTATTGCATAGAATCATTTTATATGATATAATAAACGTAGACACCCTCATGACAAAAATAAATCCTATAGCCAAGATACATAATCTTGTGGCAAAAAATTTACTTGACACAAGATATAGGCAGAGGATTGTTAAAAACAAAAAGAAATATGATAGAAGGAGAAATAAAAATGTTTATAATAACACATCATAGATTTGATTTTGGTAGGTGGAATAAAAAATGTAAATGGACAGAATCATTTCCCATTGACCAATTGGTTGATGATAAAAGTAAAATACTAAAATTTAAAACAGAAGAAGAGGCACTAGAAGAATTAGTAGAGTGGGGAGTTGACATAAACTTTGCTATGAGTAATGGTGTTACCATAGAGAGATTACACTGATGCCAGAAATATTTATGTTGTATTATTTCTTAGGAGGCATAGTGTTAGGAATGTTTATAATTTTATTAGCATATATATTAACTAGAAAATAGGAGATTAAAATGTATGACCCAGTAGTGATATCATTATTAGAAAAAAATGTAAGAGATTTACAAGAACAATTACGTAATGCTTATGTTAAAATAAAACAATTAAATGATGAAAATTACAAGTTACGCAGAGAATTAGGAGTAAAAAAAGATAATGGAAAAAACCTTACTAATAGCTCTGATGGTGTTTGGTTAGGAGATGTGGAAATGCCAGATGCAGAACACTTAAAAGATGAGTAACGCAAGAGAGAGAAGATTAAGAGCCACCGGTAAATGGTTTCAGAAAACTACGAAACCTAAATATCTGTGGAGTAATCATATATTTCCTGTTGTATTATTGTTAAGTTTATTTTTTTTAATTTATAATAGTTAGGAGTTTAAGATGAGTAATCTTTGGGATAAAGATGCAAAAAGATTGTATCGTAAATTATTTAAGGAGTACAAAAGAGAAGGTTGCTCTAATGAAGAAGCAAGAAGATATGCTGAAAATGATTGTAAAAACAGCATAGATTTAGATATTTTTTCAGCAGAGAAGGTGTATAAAAAAACATTAAAAGATTTTGATTGACATGAATCATTTATTATGTATAATATATAAATATTATAATATAATAATTAATATAATAATTAATATATTTATTTTATTATTATCTTTATGGATATTATATATATTTATTATGATGTTTTATTATACTTTTAAATAAAAATAAGAAAGGAATATAAATTGCTAGAATTTTTATTATGGTATACAGTCATATACACTGTCATAGGTTTGACTAATGCAGTAGGTATGATGTGATGCAAACTAAGTGGATAAGCAGAGGGAAATGCCCTTGTGGAGAATCAAGTAATGGTTATAACATTCATGCTGATGGGCATGCCTTCTGCTTTTCTTGTAACAAAAGATTTAATAACGTAGGAGAGGCAAAGATGGAAAGCAAAGTAGTAGAAATAACAAACAAAGTTTCTAGTGCTGGTGATTATGGAAGTATAACTGATAGAAGAATATCAGAGGCTACTGCCAGGAAGTATAGAACTAAAATAAAAACAAATGGTTCTATGATTTCACATCACTATTACGAATATTTTAATACAGAAGGTAGCCATGTTGCTACAAAGATTCGCCAAGTAGAAGGTAAAAGAATATGGTCTCAAGGAGATATGGGAGATGCCTTACTCTTTGGTCAGAATTTATTTAAATCTGGTGGTAAGTATATTACTATCACTGAAGGAGAAGTAGATGCAATGTCTGCCTATGAAATGTTAGGTAGTAAGTGGGCAGTAGTATCAATCAAGAATGGAGTTCAAAGTGCGGTACAGAATTGTAAACAACACTTGGAATATCTAAATAGTTTTGATAATGTTGTCGTTTGTTTTGATAACGACAAGCCTGGAATTGAAGCCTCACAAAAGGTTGCTCAATTATTTGAACCTAACAAGTGCAAGATTGTAAGACTAGATTACAAAGATGCAAATGAATATCAGAAGATAGGAAAGTCAAAAGACTTTGTGCAAGACTGGTGGAGTGCAGAGGCATACACACCGGCAGGCATAATGAACCTAGCCAAGTTAGGAGATTCATTATACGAAGAAGATTATTGTGAAACTATACCTTATCCTTGGAGTGCCATGAATGAAAAAACATATGGCATGAGAACAGGAGAGTTAGTTACATTTACTTCTGGTGCTGGTATGGGTAAGTCTTCAATCATGCGTGAGTTGATGCATCATATTCTTAAAAACTCTAATGACAATATAGGAATACTAGCATTGGAAGAGAGTACAAAGAATACTGCCTTCAACATTATGTCAGTAGAAGCTAATGAAAGATTATACATAAAAGAAATACGTAATCAATTCTCAAGAGAACAATTAAATAAATGGCAGAAAGATACGATTGGTTCTGGTAGGTTCTTTGCCTTTGACCACTTTGGTTCAATAGGTAATGATGAGATACTATCCAGGGTTCGATATATGGCAAAGTCTTTAGATTGTAAATGGATATTCTTAGACCATTTATCTATCCTAGTTAGTGGACAAGATGATGGAGATGAAAGAAAATCTATTGATGTATTAATGACTAAACTACGTTCACTGGTAGAAGAAACTGGAGTTGGTTTATTATTAGTATCACATCTTAGGAGACCATCAGGAGACTTAGGACACGAGAACGGAAAGGAAGTTACTCTATCACATTTAAGAGGGAGTGCAAGTATTGCTCATCTATCCGATAGTGTTATTGCTTTAGAAAGAAATCAACAAGCAGATGATGATGTTATTGCTTGTACTACAACGATTCGTATATTAAAGAATAGATACACTGGAGAGACTGGTGTATGTTCTTACTTGCATTATGATAAAAAATCTGGTAGAATGTCACAAATAGACAATCCTTTTGAGGATGAATTTAATGAAGCACAAGGAGTAATATAATGAATTGTTGGCACTGCGGAACAGAATTAATTTGGGGTGGAGACCATGACGGAGAAGAAGGTGATGATTATGATATTGTTACTAATTTAAGTTGTCCTAAATGTGAGACACACGTATATGTATATCACACATTTAATTTACCTACTATGGAAAAACAAAGAGAGTTATTTAGTGAACCTGAAATGTGGAGTCATTATTGTCCAGAAGAAAAATCAGAAATGGAAATAGGTAAAGGAGAAGATTGCAGTTGGTGTGGAGCAAATGAAAGTAGTTCTTGATATTGAAACAGATGGTTTTAATCCTTCTAAGATACACTGCATAGTAGCAAAAGACATAGATACAAATATTGTATATGTATGGGACTCATCTAATATGTATGGGTTTAAAAGTTGGGCTAAAGATGTAGATAAATTTATTATGCACAATGGTTTATCTTTTGATGCACCGGTATTAAATAAATTATTAGATGCAGATATACTTCCAGGTAATATTGTAGATACATTAATATTATCTCAGTTATTTAATCCTATCAGAGAAAAAGGTCATAGCCTCAAAGCATGGGGTGAAAAATTAAACATGCTTAAAGGTGGTAAAGATGTAAACTTTTTTAAATATAATCAAGCTATGCTAGATTATTGTAAACAAGACGTAGAGATTACACATGCTGTTTACAATGAATTAAAAAAAGAAAGTAAAGGTTTTACCAAAGAGTCTATTGATTTAGAACATGATATAAGATTAATATTAGACCAACAAGAGAAGAATGGTTTTGCTTTTAATATAAGAAAAGCACAAGAGTTATTAGCAAAACTAAAAGATGATATCTATGATTTAGAGCAGTGGTCTTTGGAAGAGTTTGAACCTACTATTGTGGAGATGAAGACGAAGACAAAAGAGATACCTTTTAATATAGGTTCTCGTCAGCAGATAGCAGATAGATTAATGAAGAGAGGTTGGAAACCAAAACAGTTTACTGATAAAGATAATATTATAATAAATGAAGCTGTTTTAAAAACAATCAAAGAGCCGGAGTTGAAACTAACTGCAGAAAGATTTGCAAAGTATTTCTTACTGCAGAAGAGGGCAGTAATGGTAGAGTCTTGGATTGAAGCCTGTGATAAAAGTAATAGAGTACATGGTAAAGTTATGACATTACGAACTGTTACTGGTCGCATGGCACATAACTCACCTAACATGGCACAAGTGCCGGCTACATACTCACCATACGGAAAAGAATGTAGAGGTCTTTGGACTATATCAGATGCTATGAATTATAAATTAGTAGGTACTGATGCTAGTGGTTTAGAGTTACGTTGTCTTGCACATTATCTTAATGATACAAGTTATACTGATGAGATATTAAATGGAGATATACATACAAAGAATATGGAGTTAGCTGGTATTAAAAACAGAGACCAAGCTAAAACATTTATCTATGCCTTTCTCTATGGTGCTGGTGCAGAAAAGATAGGTAAGATTATAGGAGCTGGAAAAGAACAAGGTAATGTTTTAATTAATAGGTTCTTATCTAACTTACCTTCATTAAAAAGATTACGTAGTCAAGTAGAGAATGCCGGATATAGAGGAAAGATAAAAGCTATTGATGGTCGATACTTAAAAGTTAGGAGTGCACATTCAGCACTAAACACTTTATTACAGGGAGCAGGTGCTATTATTTGTAAACATTGGTTACTAAGAATTACACATAGAGTTTATAATAAAAAACTAAATGTAAAACTTGTTGCTTCTGTTCATGACGAATATCAGTTTGAAGTTCATAATAAAGATATATCAGAGTTTTGTAGTATTACAAAGATAGCTATGAAAGAAACGGAGAACTTATTAAAATTAAGATGTCCTTTAGATAACGATTACAAGGTAGGTACAACATGGGCAGAAACGCATTAGAGCCAAAGATAAAAGATAGAAAGAAGTTTGACCTGGATTTACAGTATGGTCAAGTAAGAGAAAAGATTGTAGCAGATATGTTACAAGATAAAAAGATAGAAGTAAAATCTGAAAGAGGTATGTGGTTAAAGACAGGTAACATAGCAATAGAATATGAGTGTTATGGAAAACCTAGTGGTATCAATGCAACTAAATCAGATTATTGGTTTCATAATTTATGTGTAGGAGATGAAGTATTTGCTACATTAGTATTTGAAACGAAGATGTTAAAGAAGATTATTAATGCTTCTATTAATGAGAATCAAGTTAGGAGTGTATCAGGTGGAGACCATAATGCATCTCGAATGTATCTAATGAATATACAGAATCTTTTTTCTCAAAATATAATTAATAAAAGTGTTGACAGTAAATAATAAACTGTGCTATAATATAATTTTATAAACCAAAAAAGGAGATACACCAATGAGTGTAATAAGTGGAACTGCTTACTGGGCGAGCATACAAAGCCCTAACACGAAGTTTGAACCAACTTGGCAAATAGATGTAGGTAATCTAGATGCTGATAATAAAGCTCTCGCAGAAAAAGATGGTCTAAATGTAAAGACTGATGAGACTAAAGGAGATTACGTTACTATTAAAAGAAAGGTGAAAAGAAAAGATGGTAATGATAATACTCCACCTGTGATAGTTGATGCACAAAAAAGACCTATGTTAGATTTAATAGGTAATGGTTCAAAAGTAAACGTACTATACACAACGTATGAGTGGAAGTACGCAGGTAAGGAAGGAGTATCTGCAGACCTTAAAAAAGTTCAGGTTGTAGATTTAATTCCTTACGAAGAAAGAGAAGACTTTGATGTCGTCTCTAATGGTTACGCATCTGCAGAAGAAGCAGGTGGTGAAAAAATTCCTTTTGCCTCTTAATAAGGAATAGTGGGAGCTTTGTCTTACGCACGCAAAGCTCTCACGACACATTATGAAAAAAATAGATACATTAGTAGAAGATATATATAATTTATTCGAAAAGAAGAATGAGAACTTAACGGAAAAAGAAGTAGATAAATGTATAGATACGTTTGCTAAAACAGTTAAGATACATGTAAAAGATTTTCTAAAACAAAGACCTGAAGATAAACCTAGATTAAGATTATCAACAATAGGTAGACCTGATAGGCAACTGTGGTATGATTTTAAAAAACCACATAATATACCTTTAGCACCTAGTACAAGAATTAAATTTCTTTATGGTTATATATTAGAGGAATTATTAATTATGTTATCTTCTATTGCCGGACACAAAGTCACACAACAACAAAAGCAAGTTGAAGTAGAAGGAGTTAAAGGACACCAAGATTGTTTTATTGATGAAGTGTTAGTAGATTGTAAGAGTGCATCAGGTAGAGGTTATAATAAATTTAAATATAATAACTTATCAAGTGATGACCCCTTTGGTTATATACCACAGATATCTGCATATGCTCAAGGAAATAATGTAGAAGAAGCAGGTTTCTTAGTTATTAATAAATCAACAGGAGAAATATGTTATACAAAAGTACATTCATTGGAGATGATAAATGCCGGAGATAGAATACAAAGGATTAAGAAAGTTGTTAAATCAGATGTGGCTCCAGATAAATGTTATGAAGCAATTCCTGATGGAAAGTCTGGTAACTATAGGCTCGATACTGCTTGTGTGTACTGCAATTATAAGCATGATTGTTGGAGTGATGCTAATGATGGTAAAGGACTTCGTTCTTTTAAGTATTCGACTGGTCAAAGATATTTCACACACGTTGAGAAAGAACCTAATGTAGAAGAAGTGAAGTGAAAGACGAACCTGATATAATACAGATAGAAAACATTTTTTACTCAGAACCACACAGCTCTGAGAAGAGATTGTTTTTGTCTGTAATACTTCAGGCATTACTAGATGTATCAAAGAATGTGGTTACACCACAGGACAAAGTAAATAAATCTAAAGCTGAGTCCTGGTTTTTTACAAGTGTTGGAGTGACTTGTGAGAACTTTGAATCAGTTTGTCAAATGGCAGGAGTACAAGTTACAAAGGCTAGGTCATTTGCATATAAAGTAATGAGGGCAGAGAATAAAAAATATTTAAGAAAGAGAATAAGAAATGTGTTAAGAGGTGAAGATGACAAAGAAAAAAAAGTGGACATTTGAAGATAATCATGCTAAACTATATGCTGATATGATAAATTTTGAGGAGCAACAAAACATGGGAATGATGGATGAAGCTATAAAAGAAACAGTAAAAGATAAAGATTTTACTAAAACTGATTTGAAGAAAGAGGCAATGAAAGCTACGTTAAAACAAGTAGGTGGTAGTCATTATAAAGATTGTAAGATACAACCTATTGAATATATTGTAGGAAATGATTTGACTTTCTGTGAAGGTAATGCTATTAAATATATTACTAGACACAGACGTAAGGGTGAAGGTGCAAAAGATATTGAAAAAGCTATTCACTATTTAGAAATGATATTGGAGACAGAATACAATGAAGAATAACTATTTACCAACAGAGTATCAAACTTTTATTCATGCATCTAGATATGCACGTTGGTTACCTGATGAGAGTAGAAGAGAAACATGGATAGAAACAGTAACTAGATTTACTAATTTTTCACAAATACATTTAAAGAAAAATTTAGGTGTAGAAATAGATAGTGAAATGTGGAGAAAAATAGAAGATTATATTATAGGATTACAAGTAATGCCTTCTATGAGAGCTTTAATGACTGCCGGCACTGCACTAGAAAGAGAGAACATAGCAGGATATAATTGTTCTTATATACCTATTGATACACCTAAATCTTTTGATGAGGTTCTTTATATTCTTATGAATGGCACTGGTGTAGGTTTTTCTGTTGAAAGACAGTATGTAGATAATTTGCCTACTATACCAGATAGAGAGTTTGAAAATACAGAAGATGTTATATCTGTTGCTGATTCTAAAGAAGGTTGGGCAAGAGCATTTAAAGATTTAATATCTTATCTTTACACTTGTAGAATACCAAAAATAAACGTAACTAAAATAAGACCTGCAGGTGCTAGATTAAAAACATTTGGTGGTAGAGCAAGTGGTCCTCAACCTTTAGTTAATTTATTTGATTTTACTATTGATAAGTTTAAAGGTGCTAAAGGTAGAAAACTATCTTCTATGGAATGTCATGATATTGTTTGTAAAACAGGTGAAGTTGTGGTTGTTGGTGGTGTGCGAAGGTCAGCTCTTATATCTCTGTCTAATCTATCAGACCAGAGATTAAGGGTTGCCAAGTCTGGTGCTTGGTGGGAGACAAATCCAGAGAGAGCATTAGCTAATAACTCAGTGGCTTATACAGAGAAACCAGATGCCGGTATCTTTATGAAAGAATGGTTAGCATTGTATGAAAGTAAATCTGGTGAACGTGGTATTTTTAATAGAAAGTCTGCACAAGAAAAAGCTAAAGAAAATGGTAGACGTAATTCTGATTGGGACTTTGGTACTAATCCTTGTAGTGAGATTATATTAAGACCTAATCAGTTTTGTAATCTTACAGAAGTAGTTGTAAGACCAGATGATACAGAGGATATGCTACATAATAAAATAGAAGTAGCTACTATATTAGGCACAATACAAGCAACACTTACAGACTTTGGTTATCTTAGAAAAAGATGGCAAACAAATACAGAAGAAGAAAGATTACTTGGTGTATCTCTTACAGGTATTATGGATAATAGTTTATTATCTAGAATGAGAACTAAATTACCAGAAGTCTTACAGAATATGAGACAGAAAGCTGTAATGGTAAATGAAGAATGGTCAAAGAAGTTAGGTATACCACAATCAACAGCTATCACATGTGTTAAACCTTCTGGTACAGTTAGTCAATTAGTTGACTCTGCTAGTGGTATTCATGCTAGACATAATCCTTATTATATAAGAACAGTAAGAGGAGATAAGAAAGACCCATTAACACAATTTATGGCAGAGCAAGGCATACCTTGTGAAGATGATGTAATGCAACCTAATAACTCTGTGTTTTCTTTTCCTATGAAGACAGACCCTGGTGCTATATATAGATATACTATGACTGCTATTGAACAGTTAGAGATATGGAAATGTTACGCACAACATTGGTGTGAACATAAACCTTCTGTTACTATATCTGTTAAAGAACATGAGTGGATTAATGTAGGTAACTGGTGTTGGGATAATTTTGATACATTATCTGGTATATCATTCTTACCTTTTTCAGACCACACATACCAACAAGCACCTTATCAAGATATAGATGAGATGCAGTATAAAGATTTAAAATCTAAGATGCCTCAAAATATTGATTGGTCTTTATTACAAAAGTTTGAAACAGAAGATAATACAAGAGGTTCACAAGAATTAGCATGCACTGCAGGTTCATGTGAGTTAGTGGATATTTAAATTATGCTTGATTATATTGTTATAGTTCTATGTATATTATTAATAGCTAATACTTTAAATATGATGTAATTTTTTTGTTGCATTATATTTTAAATTATGTTATAATGTTTATATGGCAAGAAAAGTAGTTGGAGCAATAGGTAGGTTTAAATCTTTTTTTAAAAAGGTTACTGCTATAGGTAATTCGGTAAGAACAAGACCAAAGAATAAACATAAACGTAGAAACTATAAAAAATATAAAGGACAAGGTAAATGAAAATAATTTTAGTATTAATAATAAGTTTAATGGTGGTGCAGTTAAAAGCAGATGCATGGTTTGATTCAGTAGGATATAGATATTATCACGATTTAGATAATGAACGTAATGGTTCTAAATTTAGAAGTTATGCAACTAAAAAATTATCTAACAATGATAGATTAAAAATAGCATATGAAAGACAAAGACCTGGTAGTGGTATAGAATCAGGTGTATTTTTTATTGATTACGAATGGAAGTTCTAATATGAATATGAAAATTAGAAACGATATGGACACAGTTTATATTGGTTATGACCCTAGAGAACATGCCGCATATGAAGTATTAAAGTTTTCTATAGAAATACGTGCCAAGAATCCTGTAAGAATAGTGCCTCTTAAAAAAGAAGCATTAATTAAAAATGGTATGTTTAGAAGAAAGTCTAATAAGATAGGTAATCAACAGTATGATGAGATAGATGGTAGACCTTTCTCTACTGATTTTAGTTTTACTAGATTTCTTATACCACATCTAAGTTTATATACTGGATTATCTTTATACATGGATTGTGATATGTATTGTTATGGTGATATCACAGAGTTATTTGATATGTGTAGAGAAAGTTACTATCCTGTGTGGGCAGTGCATCATAAATATGCACCAGACAAAGGTATTAAAATGGATGGACAAGCACAAGAACCCTACAATATGAAGAACTGGTCTAGTCTTATGATGTTTAACAATGAACATCATTACCTTGATAAGTTAAGTATTGATGCTGTTAATACTGAAAAAGGTAGATGGTTACATACATTTAAATGGTTGCCTGATGAAGAGGCAGACATAGGTCAAATACCGGAAGAATGGAATTGGCTTGATGGTCATTCACCAGAAGCTATGAAACCTAAGATTGTTCATTTTACAACAGGTGGTCCTTGGTTTGCCAAGTGGAAACCTAGAGGAACTACTGAAGGTAAGTATGCTGTGAAGTGGTGTGAAGATGCTAGGTGGCTACAAATGAAAGGCATTATACCTAGAGAAAAGGATTACTTAATACAATGAGAGAACTAACGAATAGTTTATATATGTCATTGAAGTGTCATTATAAAGGTCAAGTAAATAAAGCATTGTATCAACTTGATTTGGCATTTCAAAAACCTGTAGCAATCGGAGAACACCCTAAGATAGTAGACGATTGTATTGTATTAATTAAAGAATTATCAGAAGCTGAAGAAGCATTAGAAACATTGGAGAAAAATTTTGGAATCTATCACGAAAGAAGTTAATATTGTAACTTCATTTAATGAAACAATACTAAAAGATACAGCAGTACATTTATTAAACTCTACAAAAGAAAGTTTAGATACCAGTATTAATTTTACTGCATACTATCACGACTGTAAGATAGATGCCTATTCTTTACCTGATTATACTTATAAAAGTTTACATGATATAAAAGACCATGAAGACTTCTTAAAAAGATATGCAGAGCATGATGGTACAGAAGATGGTAAGATACCTTACAATGAAAAGTTAGATGCATTAAAGTGGTCACATAAAGTATTTGCCTTAACAGAAAAAGCATTTGAGTTAGCAGAGAAAAGTAAAGAAGCTGGTTGGTTAATATGGATTGATGCTGATTCTTATTTAAAGAAAAGATTAACAAAACAAGATATGTTATCTATGTTAAATGATAAAGCAGATATAGTTTATAATCCTGAAGAGCCTTTCTTTATGGCTTTTAATTTAGATAAACAACCTACTGTAGATATACTTGCAGATTTACGTGGTGCATATATATTAGGTGAAATGACCAAGTATAGAGAGTGGCATGATTATTATATATTCTCTAGGTTGTTAAACTTATATCAAGCACATGGTATGAAAGTAGAAAAGATGAATACTATGAATGATTATTTTTATCATTTTGCAGGTAGACCAGACTTTTCTAAGATAGCTATAAGAAATGCTAAAGGTGAAAGAGCCTTTCCATTATCAGATAATACTGCTCCTGATATTAAACCTAATAGATATCAACAAATATCACAGATAATGAGAGAGTATGAACCAAAGACTGTAATAGAAACTGGTACATGGAATGGTGGTAGAGCTATAGAAATGGCACTTACTGCTTTTGAATATACTGATACGTTTACTTATCATGGTTATGATTTATTTGAAGATGCTACTATAGAAACTGACCATGAAGAATTTAATGCAAAAGCACATAATAAAATGTCTGCAGTTGAGAATCGACTAAAAGAATTTGCAGAACATATGAAAGAAAATAAGAATAAAACTTTTGTATTTGAATTAAATAAAGGTAATACTAGAGATATATTAAAAGACCAAAGTGCATGGTTTGATATGGCTCTTATAGGTGGTGGTAATAGTATTAAAACTATTGCACACGATTATGATTGTGTTAAGAAAACACCTATTGTTATGGTTGACCATTACTTCAGAGAAGATGATGATAAGATGGCACCTAATGAGGCATACTGTGGTGTTAATAAACTATGGGAAAAACTAAAGAAGAATAAAGAAATACGTAAACATGTGTTACCTTCTGGTGATAAGGTAAAAGAAGGTGGATTTACACATTTTATGATTGTATTAAATGATAAAAAACTACCTAATATACCTGCTGATTTACAACGAGTTCCTATTGTAGTTAATCCTAGAGATTGTGTACCTAAAGATTACATACGTGGTAATATAAAAGATAACATGAAGATAATACCTAAAGATAAGTTTATACAGAAATGTAGAACTCATGATAACCATGCTATTATTATATCTGGTGGACCAAATATTGATTATAAAGAACTTAAAGATACATTAAAAAAATATCCTGATGCTTTTACTATTTGTGTAAAGCATGCATATCCTGGTCTTGTAGCTAATAATATAAAACCTAATGCATGTATCCTATTAGACCCACGTTCTATAGAAGGTGAGAGTACACATGGTATTAAGAGAAAAGATTTATTAAAAGATTTAGATAAAGATACTAAGTTTCTTGTAGCTTCTATGACAGACCCTTCTGTTACTAATTATTTATTAGGTAAAAAAGCAGATATATGGGGTTGGCATGCATTTACAGAATCATTAAGAGATGATGATGATAGAAAACATGCAATTAAAAATAATCAAGTTAAGATTAGAGAAGATATAGGTTTACCTGTAGGTGCTACATTAATTACTGGTGGTACTTGTGCGGCTATGAGAGCTATTGGTATGTTACATACTATGGGTTTTAGAAACTTACATTTATTTGGTTTTGAATGTTCATTAGAAAAAGAACCTACAGATGATATGAAGAAAGAAACTACTGGTGCTGATGATGAACCTAAAAGACCAAAGTATTTTCAAGTATCTGTAGAGAATAAATCTTATTGGACTACCGGTGAGTTATTAGCAATGGCACAAGATTGTGAGAAAACATTTGCTGATAAAACTATGGGTATTAATTATAAATTCTATGGTAAGGATAGTTTAGTTTCTGAAATATGGAATAAATCAAAAGAGAAAGAAACATTACCTTATTATAAGGATATGTTAAATGCATAGTAGAGCCGAACCTTCACAGGATTATGTAGATTTATTAGAAGAATATAAAGAACTACATAAAGACCCAAAGTATTTTAATGGTATTTGTTTAATAACACATTTAAATACAGTGTCAAATATTATAGTAGAAGAAGGTGCTAAAAGTGTTTTAGATTATGGTTGTGGTAAAGCTCTCTTATATGATGATGAAAAATATAAGAACATGAAACTTAATAAACAAGGACAGACATTACCAAAGTCTTTACCTAAATTATGGCAGTTAGATTATCATGCATTATATGACCCAGCATATCCTAAACATAGCAAAGTTCCTAAAGGAAAATATGATGCTGTATTATGCACAGATGTAATAGAACATATAGATGAGAAAGATGCTGACTGGATATTAGAAGAAATATTTTCTTATGCTAGAAAGTTTGTTCTACTAACTATTGCTTGTTATAAAGCACTAAAGACATTTAAAGATGGTAGAAATGTTCATGTTAATATAAAAACTCCGGAATACTGGACAAATAAATTATTAAAGTTACATGAAAAACATCCACATTTAAATATACATTATAGTTTAGATGTATTAGAAGATGAGAAGGCAGAAAAACTTGTATCACTAACAGAATGGAAATTTATAAAAAGGAGATAACATGGCACTACTAAGTTTAATAGGACCTGCTACAAAGTTAATAGGTAAGTTTATAGAAGACAAAGATGCAAAGAATAAACTTGCTCACGAGATAGCTACAATGGCAGAGAAGCATGCACAAGAATTAGCTAAAGGACAATTAGCAATAAACAAAGAAGAAGCAAAGTCAGGTAATATATTTATTGCCGGTTGGAGACCCTTCATAGGATGGTCGTGTGGAGTTGCCTTGGTATGGCACTTTATCGCAGCTCCGTTTATTATTTTTTTTGCAGCTTTATTTGGTGCAACATTACCACCACTACCAGAGTTTGACATGGGTAGTTTAATGACTGTGTTAATGGGTATGCTCGGTCTTGGGGGACTTAGGACTTTCGAAAAGTATAAAAAAGTTACTAAGTGAAGAAGAAGTTTATTGTAGAAGTTGATATAGGTGAACCATTATGGGACATGTATAATCAATATTCCTGCAATCAAATGAGGTTAAAGTTTAAAGACAGTAGAAAAACTGATAATCCTATTATTCACCATGATATATGGATACCAAAAACTTATGAAGAGTGGTTTAGTAAAATAAAATTTCCAAAGAAAGGAAAAAAAAATGACAAAAGAGTTTAACATAATACTATTAGCTGTAGTAATAGCTGTAATATTTGCAGTATTTTTAAGTAGTTTAAATCCTAATAAAGAACCAACATTATCTATAGATATTCCAGAGCCTGTTATAGAAGAAGTAATAGAAGAGAAAGTATATGAAAAATATGAAATGGGTAATTATAGGTAATGGCAATCAATGAGCAACAAGAAAGATTTTGTCAGTCGTATATTTTACACCGCAATGCTTCAGAAGCTGCGAGAGCTGCTGGGTATGCC
>Ga0181397_1000393_pt1 | contig 16458 bp, 33 predicted proteins | sample 20SPOviralmetaG_FD_130126 | JGI IMG/M metagenome (GOLD analysis project Ga0181397, IMG submission 130126) | Marine viral communities from the oligotrophic San Pedro Time Series (SPOT) site, San Pedro Channel, CA, USA - 20 SPOT_SRF_2011-02-23 | ecosystem: Environmental > Aquatic > Marine > Strait...
AATGCTTTAGTTTATTCTAATGCTAGCTCTGCTGAGGTTTATGGTTTTGAAAAATACTATTCTCCATCAACAATAAATATTACTGTCACAGTATCATCTGTAGGTGGTTCTAATAAATATTTTATTGACGGAGTACAGCAACAAACTTTAAATTTATACGAGGGAAACACTTATGTATTTACACATCCCTCAGCTCATCCATTTAGATTTTCGACAGATAGCAATAATTCATCTGCTTACACAACTGGAGTGACAGTAAATTCATCAACGCAAGTGACGATAGTAGTAGCTAGTGGTGCGCCAACTCTTTACTATTATTGCTCTTCACACTCTGGCATGGGTGGTCAAGCTAATACACCTGTTCCAGCAAACAATAGTCTTAGAATAAGAACAACAAATCAAGGTGCAGATAATATATCTGCTACTGAATACGACAACTTTTCAGATGTTTTATTTAGTGCTAGCGGCTTTGTATTTAGCTTAAATGCTAGCGGAAGACTTATTGCTACAATCTAGAACAATAAATGTTCTAGTTTTTATTTTAGGTTATTTACTATAAAGGAGAAAATATGAGTACGATTGACATAGGAAAAATTAAAATAGTATGGAAAGGAGCTTGGGATAGCTCAACTGCCTATACTGTAGATGACGCTGTAAGTCACAGCGGCAATAGCTATATCTGTATCCAGGCTGGATCAAATCAAAACCCATCATCTGCTACGGCTTACTGGCAGATCATGGCTAGTGCTGGAACAAACGGAACAGACGCAGATCTTTTAAATATTGCAAGCACAGCTCAAGGAGATATTTATTATAACAATGGCTCAGCTATTGCTAGACTTGCTCCTGGAACTGCCAATCAAGTTTTACAAACTGGAGGAGCTAGTGCTAATCCAAGTTGGGGAACAGTATCATCTGACTATGTTTTACTAGGAACAACGACACCAACTACATTGTCGTCTGGTATTTCAATAGATGGTTATTTTTCATCTACCTATGACACTTATAAAATTGTTTTTAACGAATTTCTTCATAGTGACATATCAGGTAATAACTATAATTCAAGATTTAGAGTTAATATTGGTAATTCAGCACAATCTAATGCAGTATATAATAGAGGTTGGGCAAGGTCAGATGTATCTTCTGGTGGTGGGAGTTTATCAGCACAATCTTATAATTGGAACTCAGACAATGTAGTTTTTAATTATGGTAGTACAAACACACCTTGGGCTATGTCTGGGGAAATTATTATTTTTAATCCATTAGATACTACATATTATAAAAAAATATATGGCACAACTTTGGGAAGTTATGACAATACCACAACTAATTTTGGTCATTTCTTTTGTTTATGGAAAGATACAAGAGCAATATCTGGAATAACACTTTTTTGTGATGCTCAAGTAAAAGCAAAACAAGTTAAAATTTATGGACTTAAATAAGGAGTATTAATTATGTCAAATGAAAATAAAAAATTAGTTATATCGCCAGAAAATCCAAGTGGAATTTTAGTTGATTTAAGTGATGAAGAAATCTCACAAAGAGAAACTGATATAACAAATGCTGAAGCAGAAAGACAAGCTGAAGAAACTGCTAAACAACAAAAAGCAGATTTAAAAGCTAGTGCTAAAGCTAAACTTATGTCTGGCGAAGCATTAACTGAGGATGAGGCAAATACAATCGTACTTTAATAAAAGAATTTTAAAAACTAATATAGGAGGTTTAGTCTTATGACTAAAGCTAGAGACATTGCTGACTTTAAATTTGAGAACATAACTGACATTGGTACTGAGGGAACTAGAGTTGCATCTGGTACTACAGCTCAGCGTGGTTCTACTGCTGGTCAATGGAGATTTAATACTACTACTGGAAAATTTGAGGGTAGAAATGCTGGTAGCTTTGTTTCTTTAGAAGTCACACCTACTGTCACATCTGTTGATGATGCTGAGGTAGATAGTGGAGCTGGTGGTAATCAAACTTTTGTAATTACTGGTGCAAATTTTAATAGTGGCGATATTGCATCTTTTGTTGGTACAGAAGGATCTAATTTTAATGCCTCATCAACAACAGTAGATAGTGCAACACAAATTACAGCAGTTGTTGCTAAATCTAATTTTATAAATTCTAAAGAACCTTACGATATAAAAATCACAACTTCTGGGGGTTTATCTGGAGTATTAGATAATGTTATAAGTGTAGATAATTCTCCAACTTGGAGTACCTCAGCTGGTAGCTTAGGAACTATTGGAATAAACCATAGTGGTAATCATTTTACACTTGTTGCAACAGACCCAGATAGTGATGCAATCACATACGCAGTACAATCTGGTTCTTTACCTACTGGCACATCATTAAGCACAGCTGGAGTAATTTCTGGAACAGTTGGTGGTTCTGCTGCTACATTTAGTTTTACAGTTAGAGCAACAGCAAATTCAAAAACAGTAGATAGAACTTTTACAATAACAACAGAATTAGCTAATTACTTTGGAGATGGATCTGATGGTGCATTAGATACCACACCATAATAAAAAGGAGAATATATAAAATGGCAAATGTGACTTACACAGTACAAAATAAAAATGGATCATACGATGGAGATATGGTCGTTAAACAATATACTACTGTTAATATAGATAGTGGCGATACTGTCACAACAGATCAACCATGTAGAGGAATGTTTTTATTATCTACAGGAAATTTTACTGTTAATGGTACTCTTTCAATGAGGAGCAAAGGTGCTTTTGCCGATCCTACTGCAAGTGGTGGTTCAGATAGTAATGCAGTAGATAGTAATGGATTAAGATTTCCATTCTTAACATCTGGTGGCTCATCATCTTTAACTGCTGCAAATACTTTATTAAATGGTTGTGGAACAGCAGCTAGAAGTGTCATAGCAAATTTTTTGAGCTTATCTTCTAATGGTACTGTTCTTACAGTAGTTAGACAAGGTGCTAATGGTGGATCTGCTCAAACAACTAACTCATCACAAAGTTTTGATGGTCATGATGGTTCAAATGGTTCAACTGGTCAATCTGGTGGCGGTGCTGGTGGAGCAGCAAATTATAATGGTACTTCTGGTGCTGGTGCTTATGGCTCATGTTTTTCTGGTGGCTCTGGCGGTGGTGCGAATGATGATAGTCAAGGTTCAAATTATGGTGGTGTTGGTGGCTCTACTACAAGTGCAGCTAATTGGGGTGGTGCTGGCGGAAATTCTGGAACTGGTCATGGCTCAGCTGGATCTGGTGGTGCGGGAAATCCAGTTGGTAATAGTTATGATACATCTGGTGGTACTGGCGGTAATAATACAGTTGCAGTAAATGCAGATGAGGGAAATGGAACTGGTGGTTTAATTATTATTGTAGCAAAAGGAAATGTAGTTGTAGGTGCTAGTGGAAAAATTACAGCAGAGGGTGGTCGTTCAGACCATGCTGTTGGTTCTAATGATTGGGTGACTACTGGAGGTGCTGCGGGTGGTGGAAACATCATTATTGCACATAAAGGAACATATACAAACAATGGAACTGTGACAGCTAATGGCGGAGAAAGTGGAAAAACTTGGTATAATTCTGTAGGTGGTACTCGTTCAAGTGGTACTTTTTGTTCTGTTGGTGGCGATGGTGGTAATGGTTCTGTTCAAACATTGCAAATTTCGTAATGCAACATGAAATCATTGATAATTTTTTAGATAAAAAGCAATTTGAAAAAGTAAAAAATAAATTACTACATCATAATTTTGGTTGGTTTTTATCACATGATGTAGCAAGTACAAATAATGGAAACCCAGAACATTATAATTTTACTCACAAATTCTATGAACATTATAGAATAAACTCTGAGGCATTTAGTGATTTATTATTTATTATAAATAAACTTGAAGTTAAATCTTTATTAAGAATAAAAGCAAATTTATATCCTAAAACCGAAAAAATAATAGAACACGATTTCCATGTTGACTATGAGTTTCCTCATAAATCAGCATTATATATGATGAATACAAACAATGGTTTTACTATTTTAGAAGATGGAACAAAAATAAAAACTAAAGAAAACAGAATGTTGTTATTTGATGCAAGTAAAAAACATAAAAGCACAACTTGCACAGATGATATTTACAAATGCAATATAATATTTAATTATTTTTAAAAGGAGATGCTATGAAGATTGCCTTGGTTATGCTCATGTGTAGCGCAATCGAGGGAGTTTGTATGCCGCCTCACATGATGCCAACAACATATAATACTTATTATGATTGCCTCTTATCTGGTTATGAGGAGGCTGTTAAAAAACAAACAGAAATAGGGAGAGAGGAAACTAATAAACATAATATATTTATTAGGTTTTCTTGTGAGCCAGTAAATGAAATCTAAAAAAAAAATTACTAAAACATCTATTGAGCAAGCAAATGGTATAAGAATATCTTACCATGAAAAGGTTTGCCAAGAGCGCATGAAAACTATTTTTAAAGTATTAGATGAAATGCGAAAAGATGTTAAAGAATTAAAAGCCGATATGAATCGGGGTAAAGGTGCCGCTGCAATTATAATATTAATTGGAGGTTTAATTGGCTCGATCTTTTACTACTTCACGAAATAGAAACACCGCTGCCGTAGGCTTATCGAATGAGCTGCTTGCTCAATCTCATTTTGCTAAGGATCCAAACTTAATTGTTTTCATTCCTGCAGGTGGTCTTGGACCAATCGATATACTTACGCTTAACATCAAAACAGGGGAGTACCAAGCTTATGACGTTAAGACTCAAAACTATCGAAGATCTGGAACAAAGATCTATCGAGCTAAAACAAAAGAGCAAAATAAACTAGGTGTCAAAATTCTTAACTTTGACCCAGAAAAGGATAAATGATTTATGGAAGATGTTAAAGAAAGAATCCGACAACATGAGGGGTTTAGGCGTTCTGTCTATTCCGATAGCTTGGGTTTCGCTACTATTGGTTATGGTCATTTGGTATTACCTACCGATAACTTTGTTGAGGGTGTGGAGTATTCTAAAGAAGAGCTTGATGCTGTGTTTGATAAAGACTTTCAAATTGCTCTCACTTCTGCTGATGAGCTGTTGGAAGAAATAGATCCTAACGAAAAATTTACTACAATTAGAGGATTGATTTGTGAGATGTGTTTCCAATTAGGCAAGCCTCGAGTAAGCAAATTCAAGAAAATGTGGGAGGGTATTAGAGCTGCAGACTATAATAAAGCTGCGGATGAGATGCTCGATTCCAACTGGCATAAGCAAACAACTAAGAGATGTGAAGAGTTAGCTGGTATAATGAGGAGCTGCGCATGATCCATCTATTAAAAATATTTAATAATCCATTAACTAAAATGGTTATTAATAAAGCAACAGATCACTTTAAACATAAAGCAGAAAAGACAAAAGTAATTAGAGCTGCTGAAATAGAGGCAGCTAAAGATGTAGATATAACTAGGATTAAAAGCCAGGATCAATCATACAAAGATGAGATCTTAATGCTCTGGCTAATTGGAATGCTGACTACAGGTTGGTTTCCTGGGACCAGAGAAAACTTTAGAGAGTGGGTTTCTATAATCAATGAGCTGCCAGACAGCGTATGGTACTTGGTAATCATCGTATTTTCTGCGAGTTTCGGAACTAGAATTACAAAGTCTGTTCTTGATCGAAAGAAAAAGTAAATGGCTCGTATCAAGTTTGATATTACTAAACAGCCACACGAACGGATCCCAAAGAAAACAAGTATTGGCAGAAGACCGAAGTTTTCAAGTATGAATAAAAATAAAAAACGTTCGTGGAAAAAATATAATTCGCAGGGTAAATAATGAAAAAAGATAATGATACAATTAAAGTAAGCTCTGAGTCTAAACTACAATTACCGCTCGCTAATTTAATTGGAATTATTATTGTAGTTTCTGGAGCTGTGTTTGGTTATGCAAATTTAACTGGGAGGATTAGCTCGTTAGAAACTGCTGATACTTTATTCCAAGCTGATCTTTTAAAAAAGGCTGAGCAAGAACCTAAGAACCTAGAGATGTATATGTTGATCGAACATCTTGCGGGACAAATAGAAAGTATTGAAAAAGAGATCGAGGCTAGCAGATATAACAAAGTTAATATCGATCACATTAAAGAACAAGTAAACGTTCTACAAAAACAAATAGATAAATTAAGAAACGGAAGTCATTAAATGGAACAAACAATTATAGCTTTACTTCTCTTGGTCAACAATGAGATTAAGGAGGCAAGATTGCAGCCAGATCTAAGTACCTGTTTAAAAGGTAAAAGAATTGCAAACAGAGATGTTTCAGACAATGTAGAATATAGATGTATTAAATCAAAAGCTGAGCTTGAAAAAAATATAGACGGCTCATACTCAATTAAAAAATTAATAATGGAATAATGATAGATAGATTTTTATATAATTGCTTTGCAGCTCTAGACACTTTTTCTAATTTCTTATTTGGTTGGATGGAACCCAAGTATTGTAAGTGCAATATTAATACTGGATCCAAAAGAAAATGTAAGAGATGTGGATGCAAAAGAATACTCAAATAAACTTGTGTTAGACTTGTGTTAAAATAGTGTTTCAAACTGAAACATGATTGTAAAATAAAGCTTATTATATAGGTATATCTGCTAATACTTTTTAATCTAAAACAGGTTGTTTCTGTTGATAGTAAATAATAGTATTAGATTTAATAGTCGGTTTTCTAAACCGAGGGTCGGAGGTTCGAATCCTCCAGGGCGCGCCATTTATCTAGCTTTTTTTATCTGGTAAATTAATTTGTGTAGGTTTTGTGTTTTTTGTATTAACCACATGAACATTAAATTTAACCTTTTCTTGTTCTATTCTTAAGTATTCATTTAACTTATTTTTTAAATCTTTGAACTGATAATATCCTGGGGTATTTTTTTCTAATTTTTTAGTAAATTCATAACAACATAAATATAAGTTATTTAATTCTTTAAGGTTTAGTATCATATTAGTTTACTCCATATTGTTTTAGTTTAAGCGGGGATAAGAATCCCCGCCTTTTTTTTTGCCTAAGATTTATTAAAAGTATCTTGATATGCCATTTCTCGTTCAAGCTTTGGCAGCATCGGAGCGTAATTATTCTGCAGCCTTTGCTCTTCTTGGATATTAAGATCTATCTCTTTCCATTTCTTGTGGATCATGCCATGTTTTGTATGGTCTATATTGGCAAGTAGATCCTCTGGTTTACCAGCAAAAAATTTATTAATATCATATCCCTCAGTTTTACATAAGAAGAATAGCCTATCAGCTGATATGCCGTTGGCAGCTTTCTCGTACTTCTGTATCTGTTGGAAACTCACGTTTTGTTTTTCCGCTATCTTAGATTGCGTCTTAACATTTGGGATCGCTTTCTCAGATCCGTCTCCATGTTTAATGATCTTATCTAAGTGTCTCATCGCAAACATAACTTTTGCTATATTTGCTTTCTCAAGTAGTATTGCGCTAATAATCATTAGCTCCTCCATTGGTTATTAGATTATTTAGTGCAGCGGTTCTTTTGTTTTTATTCAAATCAGATAAAGGCTTTTGATAGAAACCTTTAAATGTTTTCAATTCTTTTTCCCATCCATATCTTGCAGCGAATGAGGCATCATCCAAGACTCTCTTAGCATACATAACTGATGCGCTAAACTTTCTAAAAGGAGAGGCTCCCTTATGCCATTCGACTCCAACTCTAGCAGCTGCTTTCTTAACTACATCTGCAGCATATTCTTTTCTGTATGGAAAGACTCTTCTGTATTGTCTAGCAAAAGTCTTAGGATTAATTTGTATATCCATCCAGGCTTTTAATAACTGATACAATGTTGCAGTTATCTGAACCTGTCTTTTTCTTTTATCTGTCTTTAGATAGTTTGGTCTAAAATTACTATCTCCATCTAGTGAATGTTTAACATCGATCACATAGAATCCTTGCTCTTCATCCTGGTAAACATCCTCGTAGCAAACACCAAGAGCTGCGCTTAGCTCTATTCCAGTTTCTGCTAACATGTGGACCCATGCTTTTTTACCTGGGTGTTTTTCTGAATTAATCATATTAAAGACTTCATTAGATTTAGGCAGCCAGTTATCTTTAGGTGCAGCTCTGTTTTCTAATTGTCTAGGATGGAACTCAAATGCTAAGATCTCTTCAATCTCAATGTTCCATTCCTGGTCTTTACAAAAGATTAAAAAGTTTTTGAAATATCTTAATGCTCTATTAACTACAAGCTTACCAATCTTTTCCTTGGTTCTAATACCATTGGATACCTTACAGCTCGTTAATAAGCCGTGCTTAGTGCTTAGAGCGCCATGTTTAAAATCTGATGCCTTGTACTCATCTAAGTACGTTTTGCTAATATACGGCTGGATATGGGACTCTAAGATAGAGATATATCCATCTTTAGTCTTAGATTCTAGATCTGGCTCTGAATTTATAGATTTAAAGTATTCTTTAAAAGCATAGTCAAAAGTAATTCTATTAGTTTCTACTGGTTCCATTTTTATACCCAGCTCATCTATTGATTTTGTTAAGCAATCCTTTTCAAATTTGATTGCCTCTCTTTTTTTATTGATAGGGAAAGATCCAACAGTAAATACTTTACCACCTACCTTAACGTAAACTTTATACTTATTACCATTCTTAGCTATTCTTGTTTCCATGCTTTCCTTTCTCCTTGTATGGATTGTAAACTTCTAACTCTACCCAGGTAGTGTCTTTATCCTTTGGATCCTGGGTAGTAGTTTTCTTAGTTATTAATAATGGTTTTTTCCAAAAGGGTTTCTTCTTCAATTTAAGCAGCTCCTTGTTGTTGTTGTTTTTCTTTTTCTGCGTATTCTTTTTTTTTCTGTTCCCACCATGGCGCATAATCTTTGCTGCCATATTTAGGATCTTTATTAAAAGTGACCCAAGCACCAGAAGAAACTTTAATTGCTTGCTCAACTGGTTTTGGATAGTCATAACCTTGAACAACACCACCAGTACAAGCACCACCGCCATTGTTATCTGCAGCAGCAACAGATCCATCTGGCATCAACCAAATATCCTCATAGTATTTATAATCAACCATGCCATCAAATCCTGCGCCAGAATAAGTATTAACAAATTTTTCCATCTCATCTGTTTGCTCTTTGGTAGATCCTTTTTTCCAACCATCCTGTAAATAAATATCTACAGAACAACCCATTGAAAAATAAGCGCTCTTCTTTGCAAACTTGTATTGAGGATATTTCTTTTTAATACCATCAAGAATTAACGTTGCTAACTCTGTAGCAGAAACTGAAACGTAGGGATTTTTATTACCCTGGGCAACTTCTGCATCATACTTTGCTTTACATTTTTGATATAGTTTGTTCATTACGCAGCTCCTTTCTCATATTTAGATTTTAAATGATCGTTAGCGACATGTTGTTTTTCAAAATATTTTTCAAAACCAACATCGGCTACTTGATACCAAACTTCTTTGAATCCATTACCTTTTGGATTGTCATAACAAACCACCATAAGATCTCCAACCATTGTAGATCTTTGATCTGTAGTAGGAATCACAGAAAAATTAGATTTATCTTTTATCCAACTCTCCTCAATATTCTGTGTTCTTGAATATAACTGTTCAAGATTTTCCTCGACAGTTATGTTTTGACTTGGAACATAAGTAGCAACATGATCCCAAACTTTGTGATCTATTTCTCCTTTAAATGTTTTGTGTATTAATCTGATTTGTTCAATCATTACGCAGCCTCCATTTCGTAGTATTGTTGACGTTTTAATTGTGCATTGAAAACTTCTCCCTCAAAATGATGTTGCTTTAATTTCTTTAGATTCTTGAACCAAGCAACCATAACAGACAAATCGTTATTCATTTTGTAAGTAGTAGTTTTTAATTTTAAATGAATCTTACCAACGTAATCGTAGTTATGAGATCCAGTTAAAAACTTTTTAACAAAAGCATTTAACCATTTACCTTTGTCAGTTTTGATACCAATCTTTGGTAGTTTGTATTCTTTGTTTTTATAACCATCCTGGTATTGAACAAAGACATTACCTCCGTATATTGCTACTGTCATGATAACTCCTTTTGTTTAAGTGATTCTATTTTGTCGTAGTCGTAGTGGATATTATTTGTAAGATTTGAGATCTTTAATTGAAAGATTTTCTTACTCCAATAAGATCTAACAAATGAAACAAGTTTGTTTTCTGCCACGTTAGAATTTGAAAACGTGTATGTTCTGTTAAATTGTTTACCAGATTTAACATAACTAACTTTGTAAGTTTTATTCATTACGCAACCTCCAATGTTTTGATTAATAATTTTTTGTGAACCATACATTTCTAATATAGGCATGATTGTCAATATGTCAATGCCATATCTGTAATTAATTGACAATAAGGCAAAGTAAAAAAGGCGTAGGGGAATCCTCTGCTAAAGCAGCAATTTTAACGTGGTTATAAAAGGCTAGTAATTACGATTGTAATTTAACTAGCTGGTCTTGCAGCTGGATCACATCAACAAGTTTTGAGTGAGCCGTTTTTGAGAGAGCTGCTATACCTGGCGGGTAGATCCCGTCATTTTTTTTCTTCAATCTCAGAATTTTTACGTTCAGAGACTTTCTCTCTTTTTCCTTTTCCTGGATCTTTTTTTCCAGGTGTTCGTAGTGTGTTATCGCCATCGGTCTTTACCTCCTTTATGCGATTAAATTCATAGCTGATTGTTTTATCATCTATGATTATTTCAGCAGCGGTACTTGGCACACTTGCTTGGACCGCGCTATCCAGATCTTTAAAATTCTCATGAGCTGTAAAGCTTACGGAACCAGACCAGAATTTTTCAAATAGTTTACCCATTGGGATAATCTCTTTCTTTAATCATTTGTAAGTAGTGAATGGCTTTATTGATGTCTTTTATTTTGCCTTTTTTTTTATGTCTGCAGATGTATTTTATAGCGTTTCCCTCTGCAAAAGGCAAATCGTTTTCGTTGATAAATTCTGCTGGTTGGATCTTCATATTTTTATAATGATCTCCATCGACTTGCTCTTGTAAGCTCTCGTATATTACTGGTTTAAAATCTTGACTCATTGTCATTTTATTATTTGAATACTTCTTGATTTTCCTTTTAAGTTTGTCAGCCATCCTCTTGCTATTAATTGTTTAATATATTCGTGAACACTATTTTTAGATTTGAGTTTAAGCGCCAGCTTAATTTCATCATAAGATGGCGCTATATTATTCTTAGAAATTTGTTTCTTGATAAACAAGTAAACGTTATTTTGTTTTTTTGTTAATCCAAATTTCTTAGACATTTCCCACTCTAAAATTGATCCGCAAATCCATCATCAGCTGCAGGTTTACTGCCTGTCTTTTTGATGGTAATTTTTAGATCTTTGTTTTCTTGGATATAACAAGATGCCTCCATCCAGGTTCCATCTATAGTAAAATTCTTTCTATAAGGTTTACCTGTCTTTTGGTTAGTCTTATCACTATCCACTAACACTAAGTCTGGTTTATTATCTCCAGGCTTTTTGTCAGCATTCCTTTTCATTGAAAAGGTACAGACCCAATTAGGATCCTTTGGTTTTTGAAAGTCAGCCATAAAATTATCCTCCTATTAATTGCTGTTTTCTATCCTTAAAAGCTTTGACGATTTCATCAAACTTTTTAGAATCTTTTGTTTTAAGCTCAGTTAAATATTTTTTATTTTTACTTGCGAGCTGATCCAAGTTTGCTTGTGATGCAATATTTTTAATTCTTTCTAAAATGATAGAGCTTATATTTAGATCTAAACCTACATTCTCATTGTTGTTTGTTTGTAAGTTTGGCAGCTCTTCATTAGAATAAACTTGACCATGAATCCCCAATGCTTTTAAGATTGCTCTATCAGCAGCTCTCTTTTCAGCAACAGATACTGGATACATATAATCATTGTTAAGTGGAGAGACTTCTCCAAATGTAATATATTTTTTACCTTTAAATTCAGCTACAGCTTTAACTACAACACATCCTTTTTCTAAATTACAACTTTGTAAAAATGGTTCTACCTGGATGTCATATCTTGCTGCTAGTTTTTCTACTTCAAAATGTTTAATTGCAAACTTACCATTATCAATCTGCCACATACCACCATTGGATCTAAGTTTAGCTAGATCTGTTTGTATGTTATTTATATCTACTACTTTACCCATAAACACTTTCCGCTATCCAGGCAGTTTGAATAAGAAACAGCACCCGCTGCGGTGTGCAAACTATTCTGATCCGCCTGGACAACATCATTCGCATATACTTTTATAACTAATAGGGAGCAGAAAATTACTAGCAATAGACAAAGATTCTTTAAACTAGCTTTTTTCTTTCGTGCGAATTTTTTTTCTAAAAGAATCTGCTGCATATTTAATACTTCTGGATTCTTCATAAACTCATTACCAATTCTATTACTTCTACAGTAGCTACTATCGCAAGCTCTATAGCCAGTATTGTATGATAGACATGCCATACAACTCCTTTACTTTTTATTTTTTTCATTAATTTAAACCCCATAATTTTTTAGCTATATCCAAATGCTCTCCCATGCCTTTCCAAAAAAAGTGGGTAAAGTCTGGAGAGATCTCTTCTACCCAGGTAGATTTACCTGCGTGTCTTTCCATAATTAATTCTCTTTCTTGAGCAACTCTATCCATCTTACTTAAATAAAGTTTTAAATTTTCTGGTTTTAAATCATCGCAATTTTCTGGAGTAAAAATATTATAATTCTCCTCATTCATTACGAGTAAGTGTGGTTTCTTTTTTTCATTACAGGCAAAATAGTATGTAGCTACTTGCAAGATATGATCGGACCACCCCATATAACCTTTTTTAATATTTGGCAGTGAGTAGGTACTGGTTCCATCTTTCTTGGGTCGATTCTTTTTTCTGTGTTTGGTTTTAAATTCTACAAACGCATTCTCGTTTTCTATATCTATTCTACCCGTCACTGGTAGAACCGCATTTTTTAAATTTAATGCAATAGATCTTTCGCATTCTGTTTCTCCAGTTAATGCAATTTCTTTCATAGCATCTTTTAATGTTTGGTATGACTTTGCTAAACCAGCTCTTGAGATCTCGTAAACTTTTTTATCTTCTTCATCTACTGGAGTATAAGAATTAAAAGCATCGCAACTGTCGGTACCTTGCTCTAATATTTTTTCAAAAATTTTTCTTTGTGCTGGTATAGATTCTTTAGTTAATCCTTTACCTTTAATATACTTCCACTCAAACTTTCCGAATGTAAGTTTAAGCAGCTCTCCTAGGCATGTTCCCGTAAACATCTTTGCATTACCAGGTAGATCTCTTCTTTCTTCTTGTGATAAGTATAAATATTTATATGCCCAGAGACATATCATCGAATTTAATTGAGTAGGGGACCAGTGATTAAGTTTGTAGATCTCTACCCAAGCAGGCAGCTCTTTAATGTTGTCTAAAAAATCATCTGTAATTTCTTTTGCTACAGCTTTTTCTTTTGTAATCATAAAATCAAATCAATAGATTCTTTTATGTACAAATATGGAATACTGTCAATACAAAATAGGTATATTTGTGTATTTTTACAACTTATGTGTTAACAAATTGGCTAATAAGCAGTGGATTATACTTAACTTTAACTGGTGTAGCTATACCAAGATCTTCTGGTTGAAAACTTTTACAAGCCTCATTTACTGGTTGATTTGTTAATGGATGTATTACACTTAATGAATAATCAGAATTAGATTTTAATATACCAATAACATTTACAGCTGCTTTATTTTTTTTTTTATATTTTTCAGATGAAGTACAATAACAATATTTACCTATTGCCAAGCTGCTAAACTTTTTAGTTTGAGGTATATCGAATAAATATATTTCTCCGTCAACATGAGATCCAGGAACATTTATTTGAATAGCTTTTACGTTTGGATGGTAATATTCAAAAGGTATTCGTATTTCGGTTTGTTCTTTTTCGGAATATTTTTTTACTTCATATCCTGCATCTACATACCATCTTAAAGTTATGCTTTTTTGCGGCATATAAACTTCAACAGGATGGCAGCCAATTACTTTTGCTATTTTTTCTGCTTGATCCCATTTAATATCTCTTGAGTTTTTAGCCCAACGATTAACTGTTGTAGTATCTTTATGTAATTCTTTAGCTAGTTTTCTTTGGTTCCAGCCTTTACGATCTAATAAATCTTTTAATAATGCCATAGTTTTTTTATGATGCTTGTCTATAGAAACATCATTACCCTTATTTTTGTTTAATATAGAAATTATATTATTTGTATTTTTAATTGTCATATTGTCAACACGTTATAGTATAACTAGGCGTTAGATGTCAAATGATTACTTTATAAGTAATTACTGGTTGAATTTATTTGATATTTATCCCGTTTTATACACATTTAAGATAGGTAATATTTTTGACATATAAGCAATAATCCATATAAGCAAATTATGAGCTTAGAACAATTCAGATTAAAAAAAGGTTTTTCACATAAAGCATTAGCTAAATTTTTAGGTTTGTCAGGCACATCTCCAGAAAGCACAGTTTGCAGGTGGTGTATTGGCGACAGGATTCCAAGACCAAAATACATGGATCTAATTAAAAATAAAACTAAGGGAGCTGTAAAGCCAGCTAGCTTTTATGCGTAAGAAAAAAAAACTTACAGGCACAATAAATGATTACAAAATGGTTCATGTTATTACTCATGATTGGATTTCTAATTCTGAGTGGATGTCAATTTCCAAAGCAAAAAAACTTGAACCCGCTAAGTGTCATTCGATCGGTAGGCTCTTTAATAAAACAAAAACAAAAATCCAATTATTCGGATCCTGGAGTATTGATGAAGATGGATCTATTGAAATTGGAACAGTAGAAACAATCCCTAATTCGTGGGTTATTGAAATAAAGGATCTATGAAATTAATTATTTTTATAGTTTTGTTTTCGTTATTGTATTGGACCCTCGCACCTAAATACGTCAAATCTGATGAATGGAATGATTTTTGTAAAGTATGGATGAAGTATGTAAATAAACATCCACAAGCTCTACATGCAGGCTGTTGCGACATCGATCATCCAACTAATGATTTATTAAAAAAAGTTTATCTTGGGGAACCTATGCTTATGTGTGATGGGGAATATATTTATGGATAATGATAAAGAAAAAAAATACCAAGAGATAATAGCTGCTAAAGATCAGACTATTACACAGCTCAAAAAAGATATTGATAGACTCCAGGAAGAGTTTGATAATTTTAAGATTATTAATGCGGACCACCAAAAGTTAAATGGCGAGCTGCGTATTGAAGTTAATAAATTAAAAAAAGAAAATGAAAGTTTTAAAGATCCTTTGAATAAATTACGAAAGGATGGCAATCTGTAGTGGCGCGCGATATTTATTTTAAAGATGTAAAGTTTTCCGCGTATTCGATTTGGCATAGATCTTTGCCAGAACGGCTTGGCATGATTGATATTGATGCGGTGGGTATTTGTTTAAAATGTAAAAAACCGCTTTATCTTGCCGAAACCGCATTCGATGTTGGGCAAAAATTTAAAGCAACTACAACTACTGAGGCTTTAGCTAACATGGCTGGTTTACCCTCATTCCTGGTTTTCTATAAGGTTGATGGAGCTGCGGTCACTTCATTTAGAATTAAACAATTAACACCTATTAAAACAGATGAGATGTTAATGGAACCCGATGGCTGGGTACAGGTTATGCAGCTGTTAAAAGAAAGGCACGATATGATTTGTGATAAGAATAAATGAGTCTATTTTTTGTTGCCGATAAAGCTGTCTTGGATGACTCCAGGCTAAGTTCGAACGATGTTAGAATCTATTATAAATTAGTATCTTACATGAACCGCCACACTGGCAGCTGTTATCCGCGTCATGCAACAATATCTAAAGGTATTGGATTAAGTAGATCTACTATTTATAGAAGTATTCTACATCTTGCTAAGCTGGGGTATGTTAAAATAACAAGGAAGAGTTCAACTAACGAATATCATTTACCTAAGCAAGTAATACTAGAAGATACTAGAAAGAAACTGATTGTGGATAATTATGTGTCAAATAAATCAAATTATGTGTCATCTATGACTGATATTAATAAAACTAAATATAACTATTATAGGGGTAAGAATAATAATAGGTATAACTATAATAGAACATACTCCGACAGGGGGGTTGCAAATCATTCTAAACGAACGATCGATCATAAAGGGGAAAAATATAAGAATGATGGAGAATGGGGAGATTACCTGGAATTTCGGTCGGAGAGTGGTAAAAGGATTAAGGTTCATAAGTTTAAGAATCTGATCGAGGAGATTAACAAGCCAAAAAAGAATAGCACCGCTGCAATAATTATAAGGCAGCATGCACAAAAGATTAATTAAATTAATTGAAATATTTGAACAAGCAGGTTCCTGCGAACGTTTAATGAGCAAACCCAA
>Ga0181397_1000394_pt1 | contig 16457 bp, 14 predicted proteins | sample 20SPOviralmetaG_FD_130126 | JGI IMG/M metagenome (GOLD analysis project Ga0181397, IMG submission 130126) | Marine viral communities from the oligotrophic San Pedro Time Series (SPOT) site, San Pedro Channel, CA, USA - 20 SPOT_SRF_2011-02-23 | ecosystem: Environmental > Aquatic > Marine > Strait...
AGAATCTGTATCTAATAATTTAACTGATCTATCTGACTGTTGGTCAATATCAGCTAATTTTGCATATACTTTGTCTAAATCTGTGTTAAGTGAAGTTATATCAAATGAGCCAGTTGTTGGAAAGTCCGATGTTCTCTCTATTGAAATATCTCTAATAATAGTAATAATATCGCCATTGGAAGCCCCAGTACTACCGAGAGTAATAGTACCCCCAGCACCGAACTCAAAAGCGCTGTCACTAGCAGAAGCAGTACCAGTAACAGAATACTGGGATGTTGAGCTTGGGCTTGCATTATACGTAAGTAAACTCGTGCCATTATATACTTTTATATCATTTGTGCTAAAAAACTCAAATGGTATAGTAAAAGCTGTTTGATTAGAGGTGGCTGTATAGCTAACTCTAGGCGTATTTTTTGCTGTTAATATAGTCATATGTTAGTAGTCTACTATGTTATTGTACGATTTTCTAAATAATTTATCCCACATCCAAAAGTTGTTCAATGGGATATATCTCCTAATTGCGTCTTTTTTTTCTTTATCTGAGCCATCTTGAAATGCCATATAGATATCTAAGATATTAGATGGTCCCGGACCAATGCCCGGTCTTAGTGCATCATGAGCCTCTGGTTCACCAAATGGACTATCCATATCTAACATTGGTCTAATGCCATATTCATGTGATGTAGCTGTTTCTATGATTCCCGGTAGATCGCTAAATACTGCTAATACACCTGATTTTTCTATAGCTTGTAAGAATTTTTCTTCTGTAGATTTTGCGTACCAATAATCAGGATTCTTTAAGTAATCGCCCCACATAGCAAATCCTATCATTGATATTGCACCTGCTGTTAAATGAGCATCTCTACCTGCTAGTCCAGACATAGCTAGTTTCCTCGTTGCTGCGATTGCCCATGAATAAAACTGAAATGGTAATGCCATATATGGGTTTTGAAATTTGCCACCGAATTGAGTTTTAGTAAATCCTAATGCCCTGCCCATTGAATTATCCATTAATGATGCAACATCATTGTTGTTTACTCTTAACACGCCATACATCATATTAAATTTATCGTTAGGTGATGGTGTAATAATGGCTCTTTCTACATCGCCTTTGATAGCTTGTCTGTAAATTTGTAATGTTTCTACAGCTCCGGGTATTCCAGATTTTTCCCATGCAGTTGCATTTGGTAAAAATATTTTGCCCTCTTTTTGTATAATTCCTTTGTCGTATAATCTAGCTATATTGCTAGCAAATGCTTTATCTATACCATATGATTCCATTCTCACTATATCGGCTTTAGTTGCTGTGCCATTTGTCATTTTTAAAGCATCTTCAATAAACCTGTGCTGAGATACATATGTAGACATACGTTTCATCATCAAAGTCCAAGGGGTTAGTAAGTTTGCTACATAATAAAATGGTTGTACTTTTTGTGCTACGTTAAATAATCCACCAAACATACCTCTAGCATTAGGTGTAGTACCCATATCAGTAGCAAATATTCTTTCCATCGCTGCCTGATTCGATGTCAATTCAGCCATTGGTCCAAGAAAATCTGCGTCTTTTGCCATTTTTTTAAATAATGCGGGATTGCTTATCAAAGGTTTTAACCAACTTTCTCCAAGTCTTTGTACTCCATGAAGCATAATTGGTCTGCCCATATCTGCTTGTGCTGTATAAATTACTTTACCCATTGAGGATAATGACGTCCAGTTTCTAATAAATTGTGCGATTCTTTTGTTTATATTAGTTGGTGGTATTGTGTTAAATGTTCCATACATCTTATCTTTTGCATCTATAAACGCATTTAATATTTCATTAATGTCGCCCTCTGCTACGCCATCTTCTATCAAATCAAAATGTTTTTGTGTTATAAAATCATCCATATGTCTGTCACCAAACTTTCTAGTAATTTCTATAGCTGTACCCATACGTTGGTTATACTGCGTCATTATTACTCTGGGATCTTTTATAACAAATTCATCTAATAGTTTTGTAGGTATAGACAATTGTCTTTGCATTAATGGTTTAGTTCCAGCTTTATAAGTGCCATCAGTATTTCTCATTGATAAAATATTATCTGTATCGCCTTGCTCTGCCATTTGTAATACACGTTCATATGTTTTATTTACACGTGCATCTAAATCCATCTTAGGATTTTTTTTAGGATGAGTTATATACCAATTTCTAATAATATTTTTAAACTTATCTGGGTTATCTAGTATTGCTTCTCTGTCATAAAAACGTGTTATGTATTCATCTGTTTGTGTATATGCTGGTGATATATCTTCACTTAGTTCTTCTAGTTGTTCATTTAACTCATCTATTTCTTTTTTTATTTTTTTTGAATTATGTTTAGTTCTAAACTTAGACTTGCTTATTTTTTCTAATAGTTGTTCTTTATAAGCGATTTTCTTTTTAATATTTTTTTGTGTAGCAAACATTTCTAATTCTGATGCTTCATCTCTAAATGCTTTAAAATAACGTCTTACATCATCTACTGCTCTTTTTACAGCTGGTTCTATATCTGGACTATTGTATTTTTTTATATCTGCAGTTGCATCAAACACATCTTCCATAAATTGTTCATATGATTTTTCTTTTGCACCAGCTTTTGTTGGAGCTACATCTCTAGTAAAATTTCTAGCCCATTCACCACGTCTTAACATATAAGCTGTAGAGTTAAAACCCATCCATTTTGTACTATCTTTACTGCCTGTCATGTATTCTACAAAATGTTCATCTAGTTTTTTAAATGAATCTTGTAAGTGTATTTGCCATTTAGTTTGTACTTCCATATATGCAGATGGTTTTGCAGTAGCACCACGTACTGATGCACCATAGTCACCTATCAATTCAAATATTTCTCTGCCTGTTCTTTCTTGTAATCTTGCGTTGTATTTTTTTAATGTTTGTACAACTTTACCTGTATCGGTGTACTTATCTAATTGATCTAATATTTGTTTTACTACTGGAATATTGCCTGTGTCTGTTAAATAATTCTCAACAGCCATATTGTCTTTATCATAAATTTCTTTATCTAATCTGCCATTGTAATCTACAGTAACTTCTTTTTTATTTTGCTTATTAGATAAAGATTCTATCTCTCGTCTTATGTTGTATTTAATTAAATCATCTGAATTTTTTACATGTCTACCTATATCTTTAGTTACTTGTCCCGGCGCTGGTCTGTCGTTTAAAGATATAAATGTATCTTCATCATACATTTTTCGTAAATATGCTGTATCTATTATGATAGTGTCTTTGCCTTTTATGTTTTGTATTTGTATAGGTTTGTAGAATTTGTATGTAGTAGCATTGCCTTGTTGAAAACCAAATATAACTGGATCTAAATTAGTAACCTTTTTTTCGTATTTATATTTACCATTTTTGTTAAACATTCTTCCAGCTGAATCTAAAAATATATCTGTATTACCCTCTATTAGATTTACATTGTTATTTCTAATTTTGATATTTTGTTTATCCCATATAATTTTTCCCTCAGTTTCTGACAATGCACTAAAAACATTGTCCATAATACCTTTACCACCATCTTCTGTTTTAGTAGCTTTAGCAATTGCTGGTGTACGTTTAGCAAGAAAGCCAGATAAAGTTCCACCTAGAAAAAACGCACTACCTACATACATTGCTGTTTCTTCGTTAGTAGCAGTCGGATCATATGAATGTCTTATAGGTTCTGTTGCACCAACAAGACCTGCTGAAGCTAAGCCACCTTTAGTAGCACGTGATAAAAAGGTAGCTCCTTTTACGAAAGGTACTGGTATAAAATTAATTGGATCTACAAGATTTGCAACTAAAGCTGGTAGTATGTTACGCTCTGTAGAATCAAGTCTTTCTCTACGTGCTTCGTTTCTTTCTATTTTTCTTTTTAAAAAATCATGTTCTTCTTTGTTTCTAACTTGTAAAAATTCATCTGCATATTTTTCATAACCAGATATGTTGTCTACGTCATATGGATTATAGTCTTTGTCGAAGTCTTTACTATATACACCCTGATTTACAAACTCATCATCAATTGTTTGTCCCATCCAAGTAAGCCAAAATTCATCTACTACATCAGCAGTAAATGATTGCTCTTGTAATGGTTTTGTATAACTTGTGTCTTGTCTAAATTTATATTCTTCACTCATTAGTATCTGGCTCTAATATGTTTTGTTCAAAATCATTACTATCAAAAGTAAGAACTCTATTGTTTTCATCTTCTAGCGTATACTGTATTCCATCTTTATAATAAACCATTATATACTCTACTTCGTTGTTGTCTTTAAGGCGTCCTCTTAGTCTTAGGTTTGGATTTTGATATGATCCAAAATCCATTTTGCCAAACATTTTTTTTATATTATCGTTTTGAGGTCTGTTTAAAAATGCTTTATATTTATCAGTCATTCTTTTGTAGGTATATTTAGACTGTTGAATAGTTGCAAAATTTTCTTGATAATTTTTTTCTGGTGGATATTTTGCAAATGTTTCTTGAGAATCGTCAAAGTAGTTTGTGTCCGAGGATACTACTGTTTGTGAAACAGGTATACTAAATCTACTGTATCCCCATTCGGCTGTATTATCTAATGATGTCAATTCTCTTTTTGTTAAATCTTTTATGTATTGCTCACTTAATTTTAGTCCTTGACTATCTAAACCGTTATAAACATTTGACATAACTCTATTAACAGCTACTGTGCTAAACATTACATCATCAGTATATCTTGCTCCAGCTATCTCGCTTATAGCTTTATTTATTATATCGTTTACTTGTTTAGGTTTTTGAAAATCTGTATTCGTTTGCATGCCTAATAGTTCTACTATAGATGCTTTGTCTACTTTTTTATCTGGGTTTAAATATTGTTCAACAATTGTATATTGTGTTCCTGCTGTTGCTCCAAGTAAATTAGAATATAAATCATTAATTTTTTTATTAAACTCATTAGTATGTTTATAATTATCTTTTTGCTGGAAAAAAAATTCTATTATTCTACCTTGATACATGTCTAATACATCATCAGGTTTACTAGAATTTATTTTATCTACATATGTGTTATATGTTTCTTCGTTAATTAAACCATGTTTTAATTTATGAATAGTCCATTCAGCTTTTATTTCTGCATTTTTTTCAATGTCATCAAACTTAACACCATTGCTAGCTTGTTTAGACATCCAGTTATTATACAACTGTCTTTCATTTTCAGATGCAAGCTTACGTCTATCTTTTCCTGACTTTTGCCCAAATACATATTTTGGATCTTGTCCAGATGCAGATTGTTCATTGTAACTTTCAATTGAGCTATTAATAATTCTTTGATTGGTTGCTTTTTTTACCATTCCTGACGCATTAGTTTGATGTATCTTTATAGTTTTCTTATAACCTGATACATTGTTATCATAATTTTTACCAGCGTTGGATTCTATATCTTTTTTTGTTATTGTAACGCCATTATACGTAAACTCTATTTGTGTATTGTCTTCTAAAAATTTTCCATATTCATCTAGTTTGACTGAATCTTCTGCAGAAAGGTTTTCGGTTCCTAAGCTTGGAAACATTTTATTTGTTAAGGTATCTAGTTTAGTTATAGATTCTACTTTATCTTTATAATTTTCTAATAGTATTTTTGCTTCTAAAGGAGTTGTAATTTTTAATTCTACTTGTTTAGTTATTTGCTGTTTAAATTCTGCGTACGAATCATGTTTTTCTTTACCAACAATTTTTCTAATAAAATTTTTTTCAATGTTTTGCATTTCCATTTTTGATTGTTCACTATTTGTTCTTCTTTGTTTGCTTATGTATTCTCTTTGTATATAGTTAGATTTTTGGATAATATCGGTTTGGTCTTTTAATTTTATAAGGTTTCTTGTTTCTGCATCTAATGAATTATATACAGGTTCAAGTTGTTGAATTACCATGTCATTAAATGTTTGTTGGTCTATACCAGTATCTGCATAGGTAGAATATAAACTTTCTATAATACTGCTAGTACTGTTTGATATTTCTGTTATGTATCTTTTGTGCGTTTGTTCTTTAAATTTTTTTAATGCAGTCTTTCCAGATAATCCTACTGGTGGCGTAAACTTCTTAGGTAACTTTATATTTAAAGTTTCACCAGTTTCTGATGTTATAGGTACATCTTCATATACTACATTTGCTTTATTTGCTTCTAGTAATCCTCGTTCTTCTCCTCTTTCTACTGCTTCCTTGTACGCAATGTTTGATTGTTCACGCATAAGGTTTTCAAATTGCTGAGCTTCACGTGCCGAATAAGATTGCATAGTATCAAAGTCACCACCACGACTAACGCCTATTCTATCTTTATAATCAAAAAATCTTTTTTCTCTTTTTAATGCCATTATAATTCGTCTGTTATTTTTTTAACTTGTAATAATCCCTCTGCTACTCTTAATCCTGTATTAACTTTTCCAGAACGTTTCGCTGCTGTTTCTTTCATTTTAGCTAGTTGTAAATTTTGTCTTGAACGTACTATGTCGTCTAATGAGTTCATAGATATTGCGTCTCTATCTTTTAAATATGTTTCTCTGTTAGATGCAAATAGGGCTTGATAACTAGCAGATGCAATGTCTACACCTGATGCGGCAGCAATTGCTTGGTTAGATGAAAACTCTTGTGCAAACCTACGTCTTCTTTCGCTTTCTTGTTGTGCTTGTTCTAATCTTTGTCTTTCTATTTCATCTTTGTATTGTTGTTGTTGGTATCTAGCTTGTGCTACTTCATACCCAGCACGTGTTCTTTCTGCATTTGCTGACATTAAAGACATTCCAATACTTGTTAATGGGTTGCTACCTACTGCAGATGCTATCGTTCCAATATTTCTTACAGCTCCCATTGCATTGCCTAAACTAAAGAAACCAGCAGAAGCTCCTCCACTTAAAGAACCAACAGCTGAAGCAGCTCCTAGAGTGTTAATTCCTGTAGCCATTCCTATTGAATTAATCATGCTTGCTGTAGAAGCCATTGTTACTGGATCACACATTAATAATATACCTCCGCTGTAATACCTAAAATTCTTAATGGCAATGGCGCTGACTGAGTAACCTCAATATTTGGCTCATTGTTATATCCTAAAAAGTATACATCTTTCTTTCCTGTATAACTAGGTAACGTGCTAGACGTGTCAATAGATGTAGTATTAATTAATAAATCATTTCCATTTATTTGAAGATTATATGAATTAGATAATTCTATAATTGCTTTTGCAATCTTAGTAGCATTTCCTATCAATGGTGACTGCGTACCTCTTGACTGTACTTTTGCATTTATAGGCAATGTTTTTATAGTTAGTGTAAAATCTAAACCTATGTCAACAGCTGATGCTGGTGTGTCAAATACTGCTACGCCACCAGAAGTTACTGTAGCCGAACCGAAGTAGTTTATGTTACCACCCTCAGTCGATCCTGCTGTTGCATGTACAACCTTACCACGCATATCTGGTAAACTATTCAATCCTGAAAAAGTCCTAGACGTGGTAAATCTTAACTCAACACCATCTGATTGACTAACTGATGCGTCAATAACAATTACATATTCTCCACTATTTGCTGTTGCTGTAACTGAATTTATTTTATAAACAGTACCTGTACCTGCAAACTGGAATGATTCTCCTATATTTGGTGCATTAGAAAATCCATCTACTATTAATGTTGATGAGCTAGTTACCGAGCCATTAATAAGGGGGGAGCCATGAGGTTGATAACTAGCCGATAGAGTTTTTGTAACAGTCATATCAGTTGGTACATCAAATGAATCAGATGATAATTGTTCTAAATAATAAACATCTGATGAATTTATTGTTCTTTTTACTGCTATATATGGAAAGTCTGTTAAGCAACAAATTGATTGTATAACACCATCTGTTTCCCATAGTACCCATCCTTGTAATTCTTGTATCTTTTGCGAGCTATAAACAGCCATTGTTCCATCTGTGTTGACTAAAAAATATAACTGTTCATCTCTATTAACTATAGCTTTTATTCTATCTGCATCTATTGGAGATGATATTAAATGGCTTGATAACAAAGAAACAGGAGCTGACGTAAATTCTTCAGCACTTGTATTGAATGTATATTCTCTTACTGTCTTACCATTTGTTTGTACAAATAATGTAGATCCATCAAATGTTCTAGCTTTAGCAGGTTGTTGACAACCTAGTGATGATTGTCTAATAAGCTGTATATCTGTTGGTGTAACAGCTTTTCCTATTGGTGGTTTCAAATAAAACTCTGCTGTATTCGTTAATACCTCTAATACTTTGCCTGATATTAAATGTCTTATCTCATTGATTTCATCTGAAGCTATTTGTATTTGTACAGAATCTGAATCGTTAGCTTCTCCTACATCAAAGTTAAAAAAATCTGAAGTCTTAGAACCAGCTATTAAATCTGGTAAATTAGTAACACCACCTAAAAATAATCTTTGTTCATGAAATGCTATGGCTTTTGGATATCCATTTACATCTGATAACACTTGCTCTTGCCAATCTCTAGTAGGTGCATGTGTTTTTACAACAACCCTAACACCACCACCATCTAGTGATTCTGAAGCTGTGTCACTATTTTTAGCTGTTATTTCATAATGGTTATCATCTACTACTGTAATAGTAAAGTCACCAGTCAAATTAGCCCCCGTTAGTCCTACTGGAGGATCTTCTGTATCTAGTATATCTTCTGAGCCAGATATATTTACTGATGCACCTGTTGCTAGTCCATGTTGTGCATGTGTAACTTTTACTACACCACTACCTTGTTGTGTAGCAAATGGATCTTCATCTAATTCTACTTCTAAATCATCCTTTAGCGTTACTGTAACTACAGTCGCTGAAGTATATCCAGTTACAGTAGCTTCTGTTCCATATATTTTTACAGTAGTTCCAACATAATCAGATGAAAAATAATCTGCACTAGCTGTAATTGTTCTACCAGTACCTGCTGAATATGAGCTTGCATCAAAGGTTACTGTACTTGGTGCAAACTTAAAATATGGTTGATATATTCTTTTACCAGATAAATCGCTATCAAACGCAAATGTTGATAACGCAAATGTTGTAGCACCAGTACGTTTTATAATTCTTGGCATCCAGTTTTCATTTACTAGAATCATGGTATCGCCTTGCTGTGTAAAGTTAATATCTTTTAATTGAGCTGTAGTCCAAGGGCAACCTGTAATAGTTTGTAATAATGTGCCATTTGTTGAGTAAATCTTTACTTGTGTATTTTGTAAAGCAAATATATATTCTTGCGATCCGCTAAATATAAATGGTTCAAGCCTTGATTCTGCTCCTAAGTCTGCTCTAAAAAAAGAACCACCCCGTCTTTCTACTGCTCCCTGATTACGACATATAACATTTCTAGCCGTTGCTAAAGACTTATCAAATGCTTTTAAATCGTTACGTGATATTAAGTTTGGATCAACTTCTCCACCACTAAAGTTAGATTGATGTATTCTTGTTTTTGGCATTATGAAGATACAGTAGTTTTGACAGTGCCAAGACTACCACTATTCCTCCTATTTCTAAATCTATCCACATCAACACGCCTGTTTGTTTGTGCTTGTGAATCTTGTCCTTTTGCTACAGTTAGCTGTATTGTTGCTTTATTTGAATACAATTGTGACAAAGTATCATTTCTGGCAATAGCACCAGCAAATAGTGACGCTAATTCAAATACAAGGGCTTGTTTAAAATAGGGTGGAAAATCTGCTTCGGATGGCTGAAATGTGTAATCAGCTATTAGTATATCTGATGCTGAAGTATCAGCATATATTTCGTTACCATATCTATCATATTCTATTATAGAATCTGACAATGATACTGTGTGCATTTGTAACGCATCAGATGGTACTTGATAAGCAGAATCGTATCTTCCTAAAGGGTTTGTAGTTAACTTTGACAATTGTTGTTGTTTGCTTGCAAACCTCCAACGACATCTTGTCAATAAATTTTCTAGTGTTGATTCGTAAAGTTGTCCAGATACTTTTGATTCAGTTGTATTTTCGTCAAACGAGTTTATTGTATTAGCTCCTACTAACACTAACGCCTGACTACATATATCGAATTTACTATCTGTCATAATTAAAGTGGGGCTGGCAAATGAGAACCAGCCCCTAGAACGTTATGTTCCGTTAGTTGTTGTTACAGTTGTTGCACCAGTTGCTGACGTTACAAATAATAAATCACCAGTTGCAGTACCACCAGTGGTACCTACAGTTAGGATAATATCAAATTGTTTTAAGTCAGTAGTAACTGAATTAAAGTAACCTGAACCAGCAATAGTTGCTGGGGCATCAGTACTCTTATAAATAAAGAGATTTTGATCGCCTGCTCCAGCTACCTTTTTTAAGTTAGTTGTGTCTAAAGCCATGTTATCCTCCTTATTCTGTTATCTGACATTCAATAGCACCATCGTTGTCAATCATGACAGCTCCTGCACTAAAGTATGAAGTTACTAAATTACTTACTTTCTCTGGTAGATAATTCATTTCTGTACGAATATCAGCTCCACTTGCAAGACCTACTGATGATGCGTGATACGCATGACAGTCTCTTGTAGTACTAGCTTTCGATAGTCCTGAATGTGTAAACCATAAGAACCCTAACCAACGTTTAGCAGTCATTCCACCAGCGTAAGGTAATTCACCCTCACCAATGTATTCTGATCTACTGAATTGGTCGATTTGTAATAAATCTGCCCAACCAGCCGGTGATACGACAAAATATCTTTGTCCATCGTCTGGCACATCAGCTTCACCAAATGCTTCATAAACAGTTAATGCTTTTGCTAATGTTAACGCAGCACTACCATGAACAACATTGTTCGAGTTAGAACCTGCATCTAGCACATCTATAATTAATTGGTCTATTTTTCTGCCTAATGCAGAAGCAGCCGATTGAGCCAACACTTGTCTCTCATCAATGTTAGTTTTTAGCTCATCTAATGTATCTACCATATCGGCAGCATAGAAGTCACTAAGTGTAACATCGACAGTTGAATGTGTTACTTCCATTGTTGGCACGTTACCATGTCTAGATTTTGTAGACGCAGAACCTGTACCCACTTTTTGGAATCTCGCTTGGCTACCTTGTACGTTATTTGACTGGCGTACTGTATTCTTCAGTTTAGATCCCATGCGTTGGTAAGCCATATGCACTTCGGATTCAAACTGCTTAATAAACGCAGTCGATATTTGAGTTGCCATTAAACACTCTCCTATAAGTTATACGTTAATTTAACAGTTGTCCTGTTTAGCTTACTTCGGTTGCCCAAACTGGACCGATATCTTCTAAATCGGGCTGTATAGTTTTATATACCCTTTGTATATGCTTATAAAAATACAACATTTGTAGGTCATGTACAACTAATTCTTCTTCTTTAAAACTAAATCCTAACCATTTAAGCCATTTTACTGTGCGTTTGTTATGTTTTGGTACGATATTAAACACATAATCAAAATCATTTAGTAAAAACTTTAGCCATTTTTTACTTCGTTTAGAAAAGTATGACCATTGGTCTTTAGTTAATTCAGCAGAAAGAAACCAAACAGCTCCATTTCTTGGATTCTGTTTAGTAGGAAGTACACCAAATATTGCTAAAGGTTTATTGTTTGACATGACAGTATAACACCTTACTTTCCTATACTTATATCTAAACGCTGAAAGCATTGCAAACAAAGGATCGCTTCCCATTATGGCGACTTCCTCCCTGTCACTTCTTTTCAATCTTTTTGACAAAGAAAAGCAGTGGTCAGGGATAGTCTTTTCTACATAGAGTTTATTCTCTGTATAGTCTTGCAAAAGCATCATCTACTCTTTTGATATATGAAACGTCTTTATGGCGTGGATCATAATACCTTTTGTCTTTCATCATTTCTCTAACTTCGCCTAAACTTAATTGTTTTTCAGGCTGTGCTACAGCATTTGACCTTGACATTGCAGACTTTGTAGCTTCTTGTATGCGTTCTAATGCCTCAATACCCTCTGCAGAAGTGCCTAAAGTAGCAGAAACTAACTCAAATTGCTCTGGACTAAAGAATGTTTGTGCAAAATTAGTTACATGGTCTAGTCTTTCTTGAGCATTTTCTCCTAGTTTTTCTACTTCACCCTCTAAATTAGGCTGATTTGGTAGCATTAACTTGTCAATATATTGATTAATACCATCTTGAAACTCCTCATTAGTAGCTCCAATTTCATGACAACGCCCTCTCCACCACTCAGTTAGTGGATTTTCGTTGACCATTTCTTCAGATATACCCTCTACTAGAGATGGAAGTTCATATGCTTCTGCAGTTTCTGGTGCTTCAGCTCGTGATTCTTCTGCTAGTTCAGTAAGTATTATGTCTTTAAAGTCATCTTTTTTACCACCAATTAGTTTTTCTAATTCACCATATGACTTAGCCATATCTTCAGGTGAACCAAACTTTTCTGGTAGCCACTCTGGGCGATCACTCGCATCTAATGTTTCACGTGAAACATCTTCAGTTTGTTGCTCAGGTTCAGCTTGTGCTTCTACTTGTTCTTCTTGTTGTTGTGCTTGTTCTTCAGCCATTTGATTTCTCCGAAATTATTTTTTGACTTGCGCCTTTGTTAACTCGTCTTTGGATTAAACCTACGATGTACCTTTGTCCCTCAAGATGTCTTAGCTCCGCATCAGAAATACCTGCTCCTGCTACTGCTTCGATTGTCATTGATTTTAAGTACCTTAGTGCTTCAGAACCCCCACTAGATGTGAATAGTTGGTGAAACAAAGTATTTAAGTTCTCCTCATCTTGTGGTTGTCTGGTCATACCATCCAATCCTATTAGAGTATTGGGCTTGTTCTCTGCCATTTTATCTCCTATGTAGGAGGATTTTCGTCCTCCATTGGTTGTTGTTGTTGCATCATTTGTTGCATTTGTTGTGCAGCTTGTTGCATTTCTTCCTCTGAACGTACTAAGTTCTCAGGAATTCCTAGTTTTTTAGCTACAAACTTGGCTACTGCCATCTGATTTACAATCAAATTAGTTAGTTCTGGACCAACTCTGCCTTGTATCATACCTAAAAATCTGTCTACAGTTGCTACATCTTGTTGATGTTGTGCTTGAGCCAATGGACTTGACGACTGTATTTTAATCTCACGCCCATTGACCTTTGGTATTTTGATTCTTCCTTGCTTTTTAAGAATATAAATTACCCTTTGTAGGACTGGCGTTACCATTTCTGCTTGTAATCTACCAAACGCAGCACCAATTTGACGTGATAAATCAGCTTGTCTCTCTGCTACTTCTGTTCCAGACGTAGGTGTTTTCTCGTTTTGGTTGCCTAACATATCGTTATATAAAGCTTTTTTAATATTTGTACGCATATCACGTAGTACCAAGTCACTTACATTGAAGTTTCCGGGTGCTTGAATTGGTTGCAATCCTGATGATCCGGGTGCTTTAGGAATGATAGTTCCCGGTATAAGTTGTATATTATCAGTATTTATTACGCCATCATCTTCAACCTGAAACATTCCAGCTATAGACATTTGTGCATTTTCTAGTATTAATTCTACTGTTAAGTTAGCTGTTTTGATTGCTGGCAGAGCCAACATCAATGGTCCTCGACCATAAGTTTCACCTGCACATTTAGACCATCTGTAGACTAAATATGGGTTTGAACCTAGTCCTTTATATTGTTCTTCGTATATTTTAAATTCATGTTCTTTAGATACAGCACAAAAATGATACTGTTCTTCTTTAGTATTACTGTAATTTCTATATACAGTCTCTATAATCTCGCACTCTTTATCTGGATTCTTTTCAAAATCCATCATCATTTTTTCTGACATCTCTCCATTAGGATAGGCAATAGCCATTTCTTTTGCCCTTATTCTTCTTTTTCTAAATATGTAATCAATCTTGTCATCATGCCCAGATGTCATATAAACATGAGGTAATGGGATAGATTTAAAACTTATAGGGTTTACTGCGTCTCCCTCCTCTACTAATAAGATTCCTGTGCCTAATGCAATGTCAAGAAATGATTCATGTATTTCTTGGGAGAAGTTAGAGTTTTGTAGAATCTCGAACACATACTCTGTTACTTCATCTAACATTGCATTAACTTCTTTTCTTGCTTCAGGTGGTACTTCGACACCTGCTACAAAATCAGCCCATCTTGCATAGTTAGGCACAATTCCTGACTGTAGACGAGATGCAAACTCTTGAACTCCAACAACAGCAGTCTCATCGAATATCCTATCGGTTCTTCTACGACCTGCCTGTTCTTGATAAAACGATTCTCTTTGTGGCAAAGCATACTCATAACATTCTTCAAACGTGCCATTCCATTGATCTTTAATCATTTTGGCATGTTCGTAGCGTCTAAGTATTTGCTTGACTTGAGATTCGCTTGGGTTTACTTGTGGTTCAATCTTTGCTTCTACTACCAAGTTATGCTCCTAATTTGTCTTTACTCATTAAACTACTGTCTAATTTAAAGCCTGAGCCACCTCTTGCAGCAGCTGATAGCAAACTATTTCTGCCTCTTGTACCATAAAATGAAGCAATCCTGCGTTGTAAGTCTTCTTCTTTTTGTACTTCTCTATCTTGTTGCTCGTTTTCACGCATTTGTTTTCTGCGTTGTTTGCTTTCCTCGCTTTCTGGTGGTGGCGGCGGCGGGGATCCTCCTCCTATACTGCACATATTATCTTCTCCTGTCGTATAATGACTTTGGTTTTAATTCAAAGACATTAAAATTTTTTCTTGCAACTACAGGTTTACTCGGTTTTGAGCCAACTGTCAAACTTCTTCCCTCGCCTGCACCTAGCATCATGTACTGTAATGCGTCATGTACATGCGAGAATCTGTTCTTATTCGGCTTTTCATCATACCTTTCGCCAGATACTTGCATCCTACGATAGTGATACCCACCATCGAATCCTTTAACTAGATTGTTACATTTGGGATCTATTAAGATTCCAGATTCACCATCTACCATTCTCTGTAATGTAGCACTAACACTTTCCAATCTCAATGTAACATCGTTAGAATGTGTAGGTCTTGCTGTAATTCCACGCCCTCTAAGTATTTGAAATGGCGTAGATTCATCTGTCTGCGCCCTATGGTCTCCTGCTGGATCGCCAAATATTATGAATTCACGTGGCAAATACTCTGCCATTTTCTGTTTCATGATGTCACTAAAGCGTAATATACCCATATCTTCTGCTACTAATTCATCTATGATAAGCCATCTGCCTCTACATTTTTGACCAAACACACACGCAGGTGTCAATCCAAAGTCTATTCCTACATAGATTGGTGTATCTGGAACAATAGCTACATCGCTATTAGCGACGTGTACATCTTTACTAAACATCTCATATACAGGCTTTCCATCCTCTACTTGTCCTAGTTTGTTTAAAACATAGACATCAATCCATGATTTAGTCTTACCTCTAACAATATTTTTATAATAATCTTTTGTTAGGTTTTTCCCATTTTCTTTGGTAGGATTATCTTGATAGGTGTCTAGTTCACCTCTCTCATTGTTCACTTCAAGCATAGCTGGGGGTTGATTAAAAAACCTCCAGTTATCAGGTTTCACTAACATCTTAGCTTCCTGTTTAGTAATATAATCTGGGATAATAGATTCGCCTGATAAGATTGACCACCAATGGTCAGTATCAGGAGGGTTGGTATCACATATAACACCATACCATGTTGGTCCACCATCACGCATTGATGGGTATCTTCCTACCCTCATACTACATGCATCAATGATTGACTTAGGTATTTCCCTAGCTTCGTTTACCCACACGCCTGTAAGCTCAAGTGACAATAGTTTTTTAACATCTTCTGGTCTATCAAGGGCTAAGAATATAACTTCTAACTCTACGTTACCTTTTTTGATGTTATGAGTATAAGGAACTGACCACATAAACTTTCCCCATACATCTTCAGGGAACCAGTCAATCCAAGTTTTTATTGTGGTTGTCTTCAATTGTGGGTTAGTGTTTCTTATAACAGCCCACCTAGAACGCTTAATGCCATCAGCACCAGCTTTTTGCTGTAATGCTCTACGCATTATCTCAATACAACAAGCAACCGATTTACCACTACCTACAGGTCCACGAATGGCTCTAAAGAACATATCGTCTTTCATGAATTGTTTAAGTACTTCGCCGTCTGGCTTATAGTTGAGTGACATTATTGTTGACTGCTAGTCTGTACAGTTTCTCCAATGTTAATTCAGATAAGGATTCAAGCACCCTGTCTGCCTCATAATCAGTCAGGGCTTCTTTAGGATGGTCTTTCATGTGCGTCATCTTGACCACTATTCTTAGTTTAGCCATAGCACCATGATTGTATTTACGTAGTTTTTCTACTGAATGATAGCTCATAATTTTTTTGCTTGACGTCTAACTGATGCTGGAACAATTCCATAAAACTCTCTTGAAGAATCGTTCATCCATCTAGCAT